>Ga0209347_1000206_pt1 | contig 163355 bp, 156 predicted proteins | sample AutmiccommuBRH23_FD_187382 | JGI IMG/M metagenome (GOLD analysis project Ga0209347, IMG submission 187382) | Deep subsurface microbial communities from Mt. Terri, Switzerland - Autotrophic microbial communities BRH/23 (SPAdes) (version 2) | ecosystem: Environmental > Aquatic > Deep subsurface... | reverse complement strand
TTGGCCTTGAACGCCGGTGAGTGGTTGCGTCTCGGTCTTCTTGGCATCGTTGCTGCTCCTCCCAGGGTCTTAGTGCCAGGGAGCAGTATCACCTATCGGGCTGTCCGAATTCGCCCGGCCACTTCTGTCCAAGAGTTGGGATCAGTGTGTCGACTGCTCGCCCACGTGGGCGGAGCTATGAGAGTCAACATCGAAGCGGTGCGGACGAGGTTTGCCGCTCCTCGTCGATCTTGTCCTCCGTTTGCTCACGAACGTGTTTGGAGGAAGAGGAACGAGGGCGGATATGGAGCCGCGACCGCTGCCAGAAAGCGGACTCACCTTGGACTTCCGAACAAGCCAGAATGAGGGAGAATCGGCCTGCTGGAACTTCAAAACCGCTGTTCGGCGGTGATCCTATCGAGGGTCAGCTCGATTTGACGCTTGGCGTGAAGGTACTTGCGAAGGTTGCCGAGGCTAGCTCTCTTGATCGGCCGGTCTGCACAGCGGGTCGATCATGTCGGCGTACTCAAGAGCCCACCGCAGACGGTCTCGGGCCTGTTGCTCATCCGAGGAAGCAGTGTGCTCCCGCCTGAGTGATTTTGACGCGGCCTGCACGTAGTCTCGAATGTCCTGTGCGCGCTTCCAGCGGGCAACCTCGGCCTCGAGCTCTTCCGCGTTCTTCTTCTCTTCGCGTTGCCGCTTTGCCTGCTCGTATTGGCGAAGCTCCTCTTCGCGGCGACGTCGTTCTGCCTCTCGCGCCGCGACAGCGCGCCGCTCGTCGTCTTCTCGCTTAAGCTTGAAGGCCAGGGCTATGGTCGTCAGATTCTGAACGAACTCCTCCAACATCTGCTCGAGGCGCTGGCGTTTGCCGTCCTGCCACTTGGTGCGAATTCCCAGGTTGTCCGCGTTGGTCACGCAAAGCGAGAGTTGCCCGGTAGGCAGGTAGGTGTACGCCCGAGGCTCCCAGGTCTGGGCCCGGCCAGCCGGAGCCGCTGGTCCGGGATCCATTACCCGGCGTACCTTCTCGATCAGGGAGAACGTGATCCACTCGTCGTCGCACCGCACACGCGTGATCCGTCTCGGTGGATCCGCTCTCTCCTTGCTCGCAGGGCCATAGGTTCTGGGCGCAGCCTCGGTACTCTCGAGGGCGGCGACCTCGACGACCAAGTTTGCGGCTTCCATCGACTTGATCAGGGCGTCGCTGATTCGCAAGGCTCGGTCGAGAGACTCAGCGGCAACCCGGATGTCGAGGCAGGATTGCCGTGGGGCACTGACGACACCGTCCGTGGGCCGTGCTCTCCGCAGGTACCGCGCCGACAGTTGGACCAGGGGGTGCGGATTCTCCAGGACTGTTGGCACTGCGATTGGCTCCGTAAGGGAGACCGGAACTGCATTTTCGATTCCAGCCAGCGGGGCGGATGGAGAAGATGGCTTCGGCCGAAGACTCACGATCTGCTCAGGCTGCCCGTCTGCCCGACCCGGTAATGGAGGTCGTGGCCCAACTCTCCCCGCTCGTGCCTTGGCCCAATAGCCGCGTCCCGGTACTGGCACTGCCAGCTTGCGACACGTCTTCGCGAGCGCCACGCCCGAGACCTCATACCGCTTTGCTACGACTTGCATCGGCTCGGCCCATACTTCCTCGTAGAGCACGTTGCGGTCATAGATGGCGCGGCGTTCGGGCATGATGAGAGTCAGTATAGGTCAGGCCACGGAGGACGCCACCATGCAGGGAGCCGAGATCGAAGTGGGTCGCATGTACGCGATGCGCGTGAAGGTCAGCGTCGGAGAACCGATCATTCAGGTCAAGGTGCTAGAGAAGGTCGCACGTGGCGGTCAGATCAAGGTGCGACGACTCTCCGAGCCGCACGCCGGCCTCGAGGAGTATGTGAAGGCCCGCAATCTGATCGCAGCGTGGGGGGAGCGCAACGCCTTCCTCAAGGACGAGAGCCTCGCTCGGCGGTTCGCGGAGGACCGGTCTCCGAGTAACCAGGCGCTGTCAGGCGCCATCTGCACGGTTCTGGTGGCGACAGGCTACAACGACGCCTACGCGGAGGATGATGGAACGGTGCACATGGAGGCGGCGGAACTGCGGGAGATCGCCCGCCTCGCCGGCCTCACCCAGAAACTCGAGGATTTGCATGAAGCAGCCTACGTAGACCGATCCGGACGCATGCACCTTCCCGTCGAGGTTGCCGAGAAGCTGGCTCACGCCTACGCGAGCGCCGAGCCGGAGATCGTATTGATGTACATAGAAGACCAGGAGAGCGAGTACAAGGCGAAGGGGTACGAGCCCGGTGAGCGCTTCTGGCACGATGAGCTCCGGCGGGAGATGCCGGGCTTCGCGCTCGCCCGGTACTGGGCCGGACACGAGGAGGAGATAGCTCAACTACGCTCAGAGATAGAACGACTCCGCAAACTGGTTGGATCGGCCGCGGACGTCCTCCAGAAGGCGGGCCAGGACCGAGAGGGGTGGCGACTGAGACGGGCGCTCGATGGGCGTTAGACCCGAGGCCGGGAAGCAAGATGAAGATGAGTGGCCGGGAGGATCAAGGCCGGGAGTCGAAGGACCGCGACCGCTCGCCTGCGCGCTTGGGTGTGCGGAGTTCTTATAGGTTTCGGTGAGGAGGTCGCGCATGCTGCCGGCCCGGTGGCGCCGCAGCCGGGACTCTGTGCCTGCCGTTCCGGTACGGGTCTCAAGCTCTGACCCGGTCGTACCTCCCGGCTGCGATCGCGCCTGCGGGAAGGTGGCAGAAGGGCCGAAATCCGTTCGTTCGCTTACCAGGTGCTTACCATCGGCACAAAACATGCTGGTTTGCAGGGACGCTTATCTGATTTGTAATCAGCAGGTTGGGGGTTCGATTCCCTTCGCCGGCTTTCTGGTTCGGGGGCGGATTTCGAGCATGAAGCCCTCGTTGATGGAAGTCATTCAGCACGCCGAGAAGTGTGGTGTCGCCTAGTCCGTCGCTACCCGGAATGGCCCGTCGGTGCCACGCAACTGGACGCGTGCCCGTGAGCGCCGGCGGCCTGGAGACAAGAAAAGAGGGCCACCCTTGCGGGTGGCCCTCGCATCGTCCCCTTGTGCGAGCCTCTGACTCCCTAGTACACGGCGGGGTCGTTGAGGTCGTAGGAGAAGTCGCCGCCAGAACCATGGACTATCGGGTAGTTGTCCCATCCGCCCAAGACCTCTCCGAGGACCGGCATGTAGATGTGGCTGTCTGAGCTGCCCTGGCCCACGTAGCAGCTGTAGGTCTCGCCTCTGTATCTGCAGTCAAAGAAGTAGAAGGAACCCACAGCGGGCGAAAAGATCGTGACCTTCTCGATCTTGAGCGTGGCGTGCCTGTCCACGGGGTTGCCATCGGGGTCGATGAGGTGTATCCACACCTTTATGTGGCCTTTGGTCTCGTAGTCCCATTTCGTAGAATAGTCTGTGCCGTCATCGTAAGGCCCAAAGGCCTCGCCAACGGATTCGATATCGACCCTGAGATCGATGCGCCCTTCAACTCCGACGAACTCCGTCCCGTCGTAGTACCAGATGCCATCGATCGGGGGGGGCTTCGGAGGGCTCGTAGTAGTCAAATGTACCTACGGCGTGGGTCGAAAAGTGCGGTGCTTCCGGCTTCTTCGCGCTCGCAGTCACCGCGAACATTGGGACAATGGTCAACGCGAGCAGAACTACGAACAGAATCCGTCTTCTCATTTCCCCTACCTCCCCAGTTCAGAGCCGACCTCGGCGCGCGGGGTTGGCCTTTACTTTGGACGACGGAAGCAGCTATCGTGCCTTCCCATATGTTAATACTCCTGCACTGAGCGTGCAACACTCACGGCGCCAATCCTGGCGCAACAAGGCCTGATGTCGGGCATGGAGGACGTGGGAGGCGTCTTCCTTCTCGCCAATGAGTCTGTGTCAGCGTCTCGAACAATCGCACCAACGCGAGCGTGTCGGTAGCGCAATAGGCCCGCAGGTCGGCGAAGAGCTTCTGCCGTTCGCCTTCCGCGATGTCGCCGGCCAGGGCCGCGGCGTACCGGAGGCCGGCCACTGCGCCGTCTTGGATCGCGAGCCCCTCATACGAGAGATCGTCCACCAGGGCCGGCACAACCACCTTCAAAGATGCCCTGCCCCGAAAGAGCGGATGCTGCACGTAGCGCCTGACAGTGGGTAGGAGATCGTAGAGGCGATCTTGGACGGCGGTGAGCGCGGGAGCCAGGTCGGGGAGGTCCTCTGACAGGGACCGGAGAACCGTCTTCTCGTAGCTGGAGTAGACGACGATTCGCCCCGTGGGGGGTACGCCGTTCACCAGACTCTCGGCAAAGCTCCGGCGTGGGTCGCCGCCCTCTTCGTGGAGGAAGTCGCGGTGCTCCAACGAGCCGTCGGCGTGCAAGGTGTGGCACGACCATTGCATGGGCAGCGCCTGGTAGGGTCGGGTGCCGACGTACAAGGGTAAGGCGGGCGCGACGGTCTCGAAATCGAGGAAGTGAAGGGGGTATCCGAGGGAGCCGAGCTCGCCGTCCAACCCGGGCTCGAAGCGGGGCACGCCCGAGCGCACGAGCTCGCAGGCGGCTACCTGGGGAGCCGTGAGTCCGGGGTAGTCGGGGGGCACATCGCGCATGGAGCAGATGTCTTCAGCGAGCAGGGCGTCCAGAACCTCCGGATGGATGCGGGGGATCTCGGTGACCGGGAAGTCGGGCAGGTACTCGTGGCAGTGCCCGTGGAAGTCGCAGTCGTAGGGTCGGGTGCACCGCTTGCCCACGCGGACGTCGGGACACTCGGCCGCCAGAGTTCTTCTCATCCCAGCCAACAAGGAGGGGATGCCCGCTAGGAGGCCCCGCGCCTCTTCGGTGACATCGGTCAACGCGAAGAGGCGCTGCAGATCGTACGCGCCGCCCTCGTGCACGTACGAGGTGTCGAGGTGCAGAACACCCGCCGCCCGCACGGGCAATCCGGCCCCTTCCACTGCATAGAGCTGGATCGCCACGTCGGTGTAGTGCTCGGGCTTCGCCGCGCTGGTCGATTTGACTTCCACGAGATCCCAGCGCCCGTCGGGTCGGCGCACGATGACGTCTGCGCGGACCAGGACGCCGTCGTGCTCGAAGGCGGCTTCGTAGAGACAGGTGGCGCCGTTGGCGACGAGTTCGGCTGTGGTGGCGACGGCGGCCGCGGTCTGGGTGTGATCCTCCTCTACCAGGACTCCTCCGGCGAAGCGCTTCCGTGCGACCTCACCGACCATGTGTCCTTGGTCGAAGATCGCTTGGCGAACCTCGTCGATGGGGTCGGCGAACTGAGGGGCGAAACAGCGGAGCCACAGCTTCTTGTCGCACTGCAGGCCCGTCTGGAAGCGCGACTTCGACAGGCGAGGCGTGCGACGTGGGGGGTCGCTACCGTCTGGATGATCAGAGGCCATGACTCAGAGGCTATCAGGTGGGTCGGACAGAAGTGTCTACCCGCGCAGCGTCTCCAAGGCCTTCCGGGCCCACTCCGGATCCTTGAGTTGTGCCCGCCCCACGCACACTGCGTCCAGCACTTCACGCTGCACGAGATCGTCGGCGAAGACCGGGTCGGAGATGCCGCCCACGGCCGCGACGGGGATCGATACCGCCCGCTTGACCACGGCACCCGCGTCCACGAAGAATCCGGGTTCCGTGCGGTCGGCCGGTCGAGACCCGCAGAGTCCACCGCTGCAGTCGATGAGATCCACACCCCAGTCTTCGAGATAGGGCCCGATCTCGGCGGCGTCCGCCGGGGTGATGCCGGCCACCGGGGTATCGTCGGCGCCGAAACGGTACATGAGGATCCCGGGGCCGAGCTCGCGTCGCACCGCCTCGAGGGTCTCCCGGATCAGACGCAGGCGATGCTCGAGGACTCCGCCGTAGGCATCGTCGCGGTGGTTCGTGTAGGGGGACATGAACTGGTCGAGCAGGTATCCGTGGGCTCCGTGCACTTCCACGCCGTCGAAGCCCGCCTCCCGGGCGCGGGCGGCGGCCGCGCCGAACAGGTCGGGGATCGCCTCGATCTCGTCCAACGACATTACCCGCGGGTCTTCCGTGTCGCCCGGCACGGGGATACCCGAGGGGCTCACCGCGGTAGTTCCGGTTGCTTCTCGGGGACAGCGGGAGCCTCCGTGGGTGATCTGGATCACGGCGGCGACTCCGGTCTCGTGGATGGCGTCGGCGATGCGGGCGAGGCCGGTGATGTGGTCGTCGCTCCAGATGCCGAGCTGGTGAACGTCCACGCGCCCGGCGAGCGTGATGTACGAATGCTCCACCACAATCATGCCGGGCTCTCCGGCGGCGTGCCGAGCGTAGTGCTCCACGAGGGCATCGGTCACCTGCCCGCGGGAGTCGGCCTTGTTGTTGGCCATGGGCGGCATGATGATGCGGTTGCCGAGGGTGAGGCCGGCGACAACTAGGGGAGTCGAGAGTCCTGGCATGACAACACCTCACGTGTGGCGGTTGGGGCTGGGCGAATAGCTGGGCGCGGGCTGCGTGCGCTGTCGCTCTCCGCCGCACAACGATACCAGGTGTCGGCGGCTCGTTGTTCGCCGAGACGGACCGGAAGCGGCCGTCCTTCCGTGCATATTGCGGCGCCGTAACCCCCGTGTAAGCATTCCGAAACCGGCACGCAACATTGGTTGGGCACACTCACCTTGTCTTGAAATGGGTCGTCGGTCTCTTCGGAGGCCGGCGGCACGGAGAAGGGAGTGAATCATGGCAATCGCGAAATCATCGGTAACCTTGCCGGTCCTTTTGGCGCTGGCGATCGTCGCCCTGCTGGCGTTCTCGGCGGCACCCGCGGCCGCCGCGGCCCCGGATGTGGTCGGCCCAGGGGGCGGCACCGCCTTCTTGTGCCCGGATGTGGGAGCGGGCGTGCTCAACCACCGTCCGGACGCCGGAGAACTCGCCTCGGGTGGGTACACCTTCCTGCCGGGTCACAATCAGGCAGGCGCCAACGCCAACTCGAATTCCAACAACACCCTCGGCCCGGGTGAATCTCCCGGCCCCGGCAACGGCAACAGCGACTGGTCGCCGATCTGGCCCGCCGGCTAGCAGCGGACACGTCAGTGAAGTACGACGTGCGATGAGCAGCGGGTGACGTGTCGGCGGTGGGCTCGGTGAGCCCACCGCCGACCGGCTACGCCCGCGGGGCGCGACCCCTTCGGCGACGCTACGGCACACGTCTTCACAAATCATCCTGGCTTCGTCGCTGGGATGAGCCCGGGGGGCCGTCCTCGATGGGATGGTATGCTCGGAGTGTACGGAGCACCCCGAGTGGAGCGGATCGCGTGGCCGTAGAGACCATACCTCAAGTTGCCACCCACCTCACCGCAGCCGATGTCCTCGGGCGCTGGCGCGTGCGTCTGGGGGTTCGGCGCAGCGATTACCGCGTGGCGCCGGGCCTCTATGCCGTGGGCGCGCCCGGTCTCGAATCGCCGGTACTGGCGACGGCCAACTATAAGCTCTCGTTTGACGCGCTGCGCTCGAGCCTTTCCGGGATCGACGCGTGGCTGTTGGTGTTGGACACCAAGGGGGTCAACGTCTGGTGTGCGGCCGGCAGAGGCACCTTCGGCACCGACGAGTTGGTGCGGCGGATCGAGGACGCGGGTCTGATGCACGTGGTGAGTCACCGGACCGTGGTCGTGCCGCAGTTGGGCGCTCCCGGCGTGGCCGCCCATGAAGTTCGCGGCCGCTGTGGTTTCCGGGTCGCGTACGGCCCGGTACGAGCGGTCGACATCCCCGACTTCCTTCACTCCGGTCTTCGTGCCACTCCGGAGATGCGCCGGGTCTCTTTCACAGTGAAGGAGCGGCTGGCGGTCACCGGTGTGGAGATCGTGCGGGCGCTGCGGGTGGTGCTTCCCCTCGCGGTGGCCGTGGTTCTGGTGGTGGCGCTGTTGAGCGGAGTCGGGGTGGTGAGCGCGTCGTGGGCGTGGTTCGCGGTGGCCGCCCCCTTCGCCGCCGCACTTGTCGCCGGGCTGGTGGCAGTCCCTGCGTTGCTCCCCTGGATACCGGGACGCGCGTTCGCGTCCAAGGGGGCGGTGGTGGGAGCGGGCGCGGCTGGCCTCGCGCTCCTGGTCGTGCGCGGGCGATTGGACCCCGTCGTCATGCTGGCGGCCTTCATCGGGGCCACGGCCCTCACGTCCTACCTGGCCGTGAGTTTCACGGGCTCCACCACGTTCACCTCGCCGTCGGGGGTCGAGAAGGAGATGCGCCGAGCCATACCGGTGCAGCTGGCGGCCGTGTTCCTTGCCGCGGCGCTGTTCCTCGCTCATGTGGTGGGGGCCGTGTGAGTCATGAGTAACCGCCTTGTCTACCTGCCCGGAGTGGCGACCCTCATGTTCGACCGTGCGGCGTGCACGGGCTGCGGCACCTGTCTGACGGTGTGTCCGCATGCGGTCTTCGCGCCCGTGACGCGGGCGGTCGAAATCCGGGATATCGACCGCTGCATCGAATGCGGCGCCTGCGCGCGCAACTGTCCCGAGGGAGCCATCACCGTGGATCCGGGGACGGGGTGCGCGATAGCCATCCTGAAGGGCTGGCTATCGCGAGGTCCCCAGGCCCCGTGCGGTTCGGGCGCGGGGGAGGGGGGCGTCAGTGGCGGCCCGGCGATGGGCCCCGGGGGTCACGCCCCCGCCGCGGGCGGGAAGCCGTGCTGAGACTAGCTCCGGAGGGCGTGTCCCTCTAACGCGGGGTGTCGGTGGAGATCAGGTGATTCGCGACTCGCCGGTGGTGTGCGGCTTCCCCCAACCGCGTCGCTGCGCGATACGGGCGGACACGTACTCGGCGAGGCCGAAGGCGACGAGCGCGTAGAGGATGCCGACGATCACATCTACCACCCAGTGCTGCGCCGTGTACACGATCCCCGTCCAGACGACCATCGCATATGGCAAGAAGAGGTGGGCCCTCCGCCCGTAGAACTTGAGGGCGAAGAGGTAGACCATGGCCGGGTACGCGGCGTGCAGCGAGGGCATGGCTGCCACCAGGTTCGGGGCCATGAACGCGTAGAGAGACGGCAGCCCGGGGCCCCGGTCGAACAGCGAGATGGTGCGGCCCATGACGTCCTGCACCGGCGGGATCAGGCCCTGGTCCGCCGCCATCCACGGTGGCATGGCCGGGTACACGAGGTACGTGAAGAAGCCTGCAAAAGTAAGCATGGTGAGGGCGGTGAGGAATCGGCGGAAGTCGCGACGGTCGCGCACCCAGAGGAGTAGGGCGAATCCCAAGGGCAGCGAGAAGTGGGCCATGTAGACGAGGGTGACAAGGTAGTCGTAGAAGCGGGGGCCGGCGGAAGAGAAGAGGGCCTTCTGTAGGGTCAGGGTCGGCAACGTGCCGAAGAGGAACTCGTCGGCACGGATGAGGGGGTGTACGTTCACCGTCCAACCAAGGGAAGGCACCAGACCGCGCAGGTACTCGTAGGCAAGGAAGAGGATCACGAACGGGGCCCAGTCTCGCAGGAAGGGCTTCGGCTTGGCGAGCAAGAGCGCGAAGAGCACGCCCACGATCAGGAACTTGTCGGGAGTGGGCCATGAGCCGCTGAGGGCCATGAGGAACGTGGTCACCAGGAAGTAAGCGGCTGTCAGGGCGGTGAGGTATCGGGTCTCCCGGAGTCTCGAGGAGACGTATGCGCGCGCAGTGCGGAGAGCTGTCCTCACGGAACTCACGTCCGTCCTCCCCGATGCCTTCAGCCTGCGTTGCGGCGTCTCTTTCAGCAACGGTCTACAGTTCGCTACGCGATTCGTTCGCGACCGCAGCCGCTGGGATAGGTGTCCGCTCCGAGAGGCCCCGTTCGGACGGGGTCGTCTCGAGGAGTGCTCCGCGGGCAGGTCTGTCCGTCACCCGTCCCCTGGTCACGAGTACCACAGCGCCCACGATGACGGCTACGCCCACCGCCATTCGTGTCGACAGCAACTCGTTCGCCAGCAACCACCCCAGGAACACCGCCACCACCGGATTGACGTACGCGTAGGTGGCCACTCGAGAGGGTTGGCTCACGCTCAGAAGCCATGTGTAACTGGTGAGCGCGACGATCGAGCCGATCACCACCAGATATGCCCAGGAGAGCAGGGAGAGGAGGGAGATGCTGCCCGGGGATACCCGGCTCCAGTCACCAACCACCGTTCCGACCAGGGTCAGGAGCGCTCCGCCACAGAGCATCTGCATGGCTGTCGTCTGGAAGTGTGAGGGGGAGATCTTGAGGGTGCGTGTGTAGATGGACCCTCCGGTCCATGACATCACCCCGAGCAGGATGGCGGCCGCCCCGACTAGGTGGACGTCACGGTCGGCCGTCTGCCACGGCGCCAGCAGGATCATGACTCCGACGAACCCGGCCGCGACCCCCGTCACCATGACCGCGTTCGGCCGCTGTCCGCCCGGCCGCGCCCAATTGAAGGTGAGCATCCATATGGGCATAGTGCCGGCCAGGACGGCGGCCAGGCCGGAGTTGACGTACTGCTCCGCCCATGACACGGCTCCCTGCGCCACCCCTATGAGGAAGGCGCCGGATAAGAGAGCCGGCCCCCAGGAACTGCGAGGCGGGTGGGGGGTGCCGCGCATGAACGTCCACAGGTAGAGAAGGGCTCCGGCGGCGAGGAACCGCGTGCCCCCCATAAGAAACGGCGGCATAGTCTCTATGGCGAAGCGGATGCCGAGGTAGGTGGTGCCCCAGATGATGTACACGGCGAAGTAGGCAAGGATCACCCGCCATCGCGCGGGAGTGGATGTCAAGGCGATCCTTCCGTGGGCGCTCGTACGTACTGAGCGAGACTAGTACGCTGGGGGTGCTTCGTCAACCTTTGTCCCCGCATGCCGCGTGGGTCCCGGGTGCCGACTACGTCCTTCGCCGCACCAACAGGCCCATGCCCACCGCGATGGCGGCGCAGATCGGCACGCCGGCGCCGGTCACCACGAGAGTGAGGATCCGCAGACCGTTCTCTTCGTCGGGAGAGACGCCACCGAGGACGAGCGACGCCACCCCGAACACGACACCCAGCACGAGACCGAAGAGGGCGCCGCCGCCGGCGGCGCCAACGAGGGCTCCCGGGCTGCGGGGATCGTCTGCGCGGAGCACTGTGTCGCGCCCCACGATAAGCGCGAGCAACCAGGCGAGCGGCGTCATGAGAACCACTCCCGGATACCCGAACAGGGTCACCAGCACCACGACGGCCACCCAGTAGATCAAGGGGAGTGCGAGGGAGACGAGTACGGACACGGGTCGCATGGACGGCAGGATATCAGAAGGCCCCGATGTTCAGGACATGCGGATAATGCCATTTGGAGAACGCTGCTGTTATCTAGCTGTGCCGATGGATAACCACGCGCTCAGCGGAGGCGAAGATGGAAGCGATACAGGCGGGCGACACTGCGTTCCTGCTGATGTGCACCGCTCTCGTGATGTTCATGACCCCGGGCCTAGCTCTCTTCTACGGGGGGATGGTGCGGAGCAAGAACGTGCTTGGCACCTTGATGCAGAGCTTCGTGCTGATCGGGATAGTGTCCATGGTATGGGCTGTGGTTGGATACACGCTGGCCTTTGGCCCCGATGTGGGAGGATTCGTCGGCTCCCTCGAATGGATCGGACTCCGGGGTGTGGGGCAGGCGCCCAATCCCGATTACGCCGCCACCGTCCCCCACCTTGCCTTCATGATGTTCCAGGGGATGTTCGCCGTCATAACGCCGGCGTTGATAACGGGCGCTTTCGCGGAGCGCATGAAGTTCACGGCGTTCCTCGCCTTCAGTGTGCTCTGGTCGGTGCTGGTGTACAGCCCGGTGGCCCACTGGGTGTGGGGCAACGGAGGTTGGATCCGGGAGCTGGGTGCGCTCGATTTCGCGGGCGGCACGGTGGTGCACATCAGCTCGGCCGTAGCCGCTCTGGCCGCGGTGTTCGTGGTGGGGCGTAGGCGCGGATTCGGAGCGGAGGCCATGCATCCGCACAACCTTCCCATGACTCTTCTCGGTGCGGGCATCTTGTGGTTCGGTTGGTTCGGTTTCAACGCCGGGAGCGCTCTGACCGCCGGTGGGTTGGCGGCGAGCGCGCTCGTGGCTACCCATCTGGGCGCCGCCGGCGGGGCCGTATCCTGGGCCGCCGCCGAGTGGGTGCACCAGGGACGGCCGACGACGCTGGGAGTCGCTTCGGGTCTGGTGGCCGGGTTGGTTGCCATCACGCCCGGCTCGGGCTTCGTGGGGCCCATGTCGGCCATCGCGATCGGGTTGGGAGCGGGCGTCCTCTGCTATCTGGCCGTGCTCGTGAAGTGGCGCCTACGCTACGACGACAGTCTGGACGTGGTTGGCATCCACGGAGTCGGAGGCATGTTCGGAGCGGTGGCCACCGGTCTCCTGGCTCAAGTTGCCATCAACGGGGCGGGTGCGGACGGCGCACTCTTCGGCAATCCGGGTCTGCTCTGGAGACAAGTGGTAGCGGTGGTGGCGGTGATGGCCTACTCGTTCGGGGTGAGCTACGCGCTCCTGCGGGTGCTCAAGGCGTTCACCAGCCTACGGGTGGATGAAGACGAGGAACTCTTGGGACTCGATCTGAGCCAGCACAGCGAGGCGGGTTACGCCTTCGCCAACGGCGGCGGCATGCGGGTGCACGACTAGTGTGCGGGTCGCAGTGCGTGAGTAGCAGGTGAGCGGGTCGCCTAGCCCGGCGCGGCGATCCGCTCGAGATCGGACTCCCCGCGGGTTCCGGTGCGAGGGAGCCGGAAGCTGAAACGAGTGCCCGCGCCCGGCCGGCTTTCCACGCCCACGTGTCCGCCATGGGCGGTCACGATACCCCGCACGATGGCCAGGCCCAGGCCGGCGCCCCCCGTTCCCCGGGGTCGGGACAGGTCGCCGCGGAAGAACGTGTCGAACACATGGGGCATGTCGTCCGGCTCTATTCCGGCGCCGGTGTCGACAACCTCCACCTCCACCACATCCTCCGGCCCGTCGCCCGGGCGCGCCCGGACCAGTACGGTACCGCCCGCCGGCGTATGCTCGAGAGCGTTCTGCACCAGGTTGGAGAGCGCGCGCCCCACGTGCTGCGCGTCGAAGACCACCGGGTCCATTCGCCCGGACACGTCGCCTGTGAGTGCGACGCTCGCTCTCTCGGCCAGCGGTGTGAAGGACTCGATGGTGTCCGAGATCAAGTCGGTCAGCGAGTTCGGACGGAGGTCGAGGCGCAGGCCGCCCGCCTCGAGTTGGGTGAGGACGAACAGGTCGTCTATCAGGGCTGCCAGAGACTGGATGTCGCGTCGAGCGGTACGGAGATAGCGGTCCACCGTCTCCGGGTCGTCCACCATGCCATCCGCCAACGCCTCGACGATCACCCGCACCGAGGAGAGGGGGGTACGGAGATCGTGGCTTACCCACGCGAAGAGATCGCGCCTCTGGGTGTCTATCTCCTGCTGGCGGTGGGCCGCCACGCTGAGGGTGCGTGTCATCCGGTTGAACGCGCGTGAGAGTTCGGAGACTTCGTCTCGGCCGTCCAGCTCCAGGCGTACTTCGAGATCGCCTTCCGCCACCGCCCGGGCCGCCCTGTTCAAGCGCACGAGGCGGTCGGCCATCGAACCCGCGATCAAGTACCCGAACGACATGGCGATCCCTCCGGCGAAGACCAGCAACACCGAGGCCAGCAGAAGGTCGTGTCTGCTTGCGAACATCAGGCGGGCGGTCGCGAAGACGTTCATGAACGCCAGGGCGCCCGTGAGGAGGAAGCTCGCGAGGAGGGTCCAGGACACGTGGGGCGAGCCCCGCATCCATCCGGTGCGCGCGGCCGCGTACCCCACCACGACGGAGATACCGGCGGTCGCCGCGAGGAAGAGCGTGAGAGCCCGGAGATCGTTCGGAGAAGGAGAGAGGAGTAGATCGAAGAGCAGCAGTGCGGCCGCGAAGGCGGTCACGACTCCGCCGGTGAAGAGCAGGAACCGTCGCTTCACATACGGGCCGTCCGTGGGTCGAGTGTTCATGGTCTGCCTCTCACGGGTCGAACCGGTACCCATGGCCCCACACGGTGACGATATGTCGAGGTTCCGCCGGGTCCCGCTCCACCTTCTCGCGGAGCCGACGCACGTGAACGGTCACCGTGCTCGGGTCGATGTAGTCGGCCGATCCCCAGGCCCGCTCCAGCAGCTGTTCGCGGTTGAACGCCCGGCGGGGATTCGAAGCCAGGGCCCAGAGCAGCTCGAATTCCTTGGTGGTCAGCACGCGCTCCTCCCCGTCCACCGTGACCAGACGCGTACGGGGGTCGATCGCCAGTCCGTCGTACTCCAGCGGAGGATCCAGCGATGGCTCGGCGGGCGCGGTCCGCGCCCGCCGGAGCACCGCGCGCACTCGGCTCACCAACTCCTGCGGGCTGAAGGGCTTCACCACGTAGTCGTCGGCCCCGAGTTCGAGCCCCGCGATCCGATCCGCCTCGCTGTTTCGGGCCGTGAGCATGATGATAGGGGTCTCGGCCCGCTGCCGTATGCGCCGGGTCACCTCCAGGCCGTCTACTTTGGGGAGCATCAAGTCCAGCACGATGAGCTCCACCGACCGGCGTGCAAGGAAGTCGAGGGCGGCCTGTCCGTCGCGGACGGCGGCCACTTCGAAGCCGGCCCGGCGCAGGTACAGGCTGACGATTTCGCTGATGCTCGGTTCGTCTTCGACGACGAGGATCATGTGCACATCTCCGGAAATGGAGGCCGGTCGCTCCAATTCTACCCAGGGAGCGGTCCGCGTGAGCAGCTTCGGCTGTCTTCCTGCCCACGCGTAACACTCCCGTAAGAAGCGAGCAGCCGGCGGTGGTTGGTATGATCGCCAGTGTGGAAGAACACGGATCACAGCGGGCGGAGTCTCTGGCCTTGGCCCGAGTGGCCCTGGCGGCGATGTCCTGGGGCTTCGTGCCTCTCCTCGTGCGCGCCGTGCACACGTCTCCGCTGGTGATCGCCTTCTGGCGTGTTGCTTTGGGCGGCCTGGCTTTCTTTGTGTTCTTCCTCGTGCGCGGGCGACTGGGTGAGGTCGGCCGTCTTGCGCGGCGCGACATCGCCTGGCTGGGTCTTCTGGGAGCGCTCCTCGCTGCAGGGTGGGTACTGTTCTTCTCGGCTATCACGCGCGCGCCGGTTGCAGTGGCGGTTCTGATTACGTTCACCGGTCCACTCTTCCTGGCGGTGCTCTCTCCGGTGTTCACAGGCGATCCCTTCGACCGTCGAGTCGCGCTCCCTCTGCTCGTCGCGTTTGCGGGGACGTTGGTCATCGCGTTCCCCTGGGGGGAGGGCGTGGCGGGTGACGGTGGGCCGGGGAGCCAGGTGGTGGGAGCCACGCTCGCGCTGGGGTCGGCGGTGACGCTTGCCGTCATGACGGCGGCGCAGAAGCGGGTGTTGCGTCGACTGTCCCCCGAAGTGGTCATGTTCTCTCAGACGGTGATCGCCGCTCTGGTCCTTCTTCCGGTCGCGGTCGTTTCATCGGGTCCCGGATCGAGCGGCGAATGGGCGGCAGTCGCGATATTGGGATTCGGCCTCACCACGGTACCGTTTCTCCTCTTCCTTTCCGGGCTCCGAAGAGTGCGGGCGGACCGGGTGGGCGTGGTCACCTACGTAGAGCCTTTGAGCGCCGTCCTCTTGGCCGCCGTCTTTCTGCACGAGCCTCTGGCGCCGCCCACGATCGTGGGTGGGTTGGCGGTCGTCACCGGCGGCTTCCTGGTCGCACGTCTCTCTCCGCTCATGGTGCCGGAGGCCCCGGCTGTCGAAATGTCGGAACGGTAGTCGCACGAGCACGGTGCCGCTCATCCCTCGTTTGGGACCGGCTGCCGATAGTTGGGTTCCCTCTACAGTCGGTGCACGGTACGATTCATATCCGGATGGGATCCCTTGCCGACGCGGCCGCCTGGGGGCGGACGGCGGTGCGCGGACCGGAGTTCCCGCAAGCGATGGCACGAATGTGAAGGGGGAACGACCATGCGTGAGCCGTGGACACAGACGCGGCTGTCCGACCTCGTGGAAGAACGCGACGACCTCTACGGCTACTACAACCTCTCTCGCATCTTGCGGCTCAGCAAACTGAGGGCGAACATCTTCCGGTTCAGGCCCGGTGAGAAGATGGAGTATCACTCGCACCAGGAGCAGGAAGAGCTGTTCTTCGTACTGGAAGGGGAGTGTACCCTTGTGGTTGACGGCGAGCGTCACGCGCTCGAACCCGGCTCGATGGTGCGCCTCGATCCGCGGCCTCGTCGTCAGATCGTGAACGATAGCGGCGAGGACTGCGTGTGGCTTGCAGTGGGTGCTCCAGGCATCGACAACGAATGGATGGAGCATCGCGAGGAATGATGTCGGCGCAGGTATACGCATTCGTGTGGGCCGGCTCGCCTGTGAACGCCGGAGGGATGACGTGAGAGTGGCTCTCGTGACGGGCGCCAGTTCCGGCTTCGGGGCGTCCATAGCTGAAGAGCTGGGGGGGCCGCACACCGCGGTGATGCTGGCGGGGCGCGACCGGGACCGCACCGAGCAGACAGCCGCCGCGGTTGCCTCGGCCGGCGGGCCGGTGGGCGTGTGGTTGGGCGATCTCTCCGGCTCGGAACAGTGCGCCGAGCTGGTTGCCGCCACGGTGGAACGATTCGGTCGGCTCGACGTCCTCGTGAACAACGCCGGCATCATCTACCGGGCAAACGCCGAGCAGACCACCGACGAGCAGTGGCGGCGGACGATGGCCGTCAATCTGGACGCGGTCTTCTTCACAAGTCGCGCCGCGATACCGGCACTGCGGGCGCAGGGCGGCGGCGTCATCGTGAACATCGCCTCCGACTGGGGTCTCGTGGGCGGTGACCTCGCCGTGGCCTACTGCGCCAGCAAGGGGGCGGTGGTGTTGATGACCAAGGCGATGGCCCTCGATCACGCCCGCGAGGGCATCCGGGTGAACGCTGTGTGCCCGGGAGACTGCGACACGCCCATGCTCGACATCGAGGCGCTGCAGCGGGGAGTGGAGCCCACGGAGTCGCGCCGCGAAGCGGCGGAGGCCGTCCCCATGGGCCGGATCGGCCGGCCCGACGAAGTGGCGAAGCTCGTGGCCTATCTGGTCTCCGATGCCGCGGCCTACATCACGGGCGCGGCTATCCCCATCGACGGGGGCAACACGGCGGGCTGACCGGGTGCCCGCCCGGCGCCCCGCCGGCGGGGGCGCCGGCGCCTGTGTGGACGTCGATGCGGAGGTGCAGGCGTCGGCCTGCACTGCCACCGACGCCGCCGCCTGTTCCGAGTGCGACTCGAAGTGTACCCTGTTGGGCAGAGTGGATGGATCGAGCGGAATCTACGCCAAGGAGGACGGGCTGTGATCGTCACCACGAAGGAACTCTTTGCGGCTGCTTACGGCAGGTACGCCGTCGGGGCGTACAACATCAACAATCTGGAGCAGGCTATGGGCCTCTTCCGGGGCAACCTCGACTCGCAGGCTCCGTTCATCATCCAGATCTCGAAGGGCGCGCGTTCCTACACCGACAAACGCATGCTCGAAGGCATCATCCGCGCCGCGGATCAGGTGTTCCCGGAGGCCATCTTTGCGGTGCATCTCGACCATGGCGACTACGACGCGTGCCTGGACTGTATCGAGAGTGGTTTCTATTCGAGTGTGATGATCGACGCCTCGGGCGAGCCTTTGGAGGAGAACATCCGTATCACCAAAGAGATCGTGGAGGCCGCTCACGCCAAGGGGATCGTGGTGGAGGCGGAACTGGGCCAACTCGGTGGGGTGGAGGAGCACGTGCAGGTGGAGGAGAAGAATGCCCACCTCACCGATCCCGACGAGGCAAAGGTCTTCGTGGAAGGCTCGGGGTGCGACAGCCTGGCCGTCGCCATCGGCACCAGCCACGGCGCATACAAATTCTCGGGAGCGCAGGCCCTGCGCCTCGACGTCCTCGCCGAGATCCAGCAGCGCCTGCCCGGCTTCCCTCTGGTCATGCACGGATCCTCCTCCGTCCCTCAGGAGGAAGTGCAGCGTATCAACGACGCAGGCGGCGCCATGAAGGGCGCCAAGGGGGTCAACGAAGACGAGTTCGCCAAGGCCGTGCCACTGGGTGTTACCAAGGTGAACATCGACACAGACGGCCGCCTCGTCTGGACCCGCGTGCACCGCGAGTTCTTCCTGGACAAGCCCGAGAAGTTCGACCTGCGCGACCCCGGTACGATCTTCATGGGCGAGTACGCGAAGTTCATCGCCCACAAAAACGTGAAGCTCGGTTCTGCCGGACGCCTCCAGGAGGTGAGAGAGCTCCTCGCCTAGCGGTCTCCCCCCGCTCGAGGCGGAGCGGTGTGCTATCCCTCGGCGCCGAGCCAGTCGGCGAGCACGTCGATGGCGTCCAGCACGTTGCCGCAATAGAGGCGCAAGAAGGCCTCACCGAGTTCGGCGCGGGTCTCGGTCTGAGCCGCCGCGGCAAGTGCGCGGGCGCCATCGAAATCAACGTACGCGAGACGGGCTGTCAGCTCGTCGACCGGTCGGCCGAACTCGACCCCGGGCAGCATGGCCACGCCGGTTTCTTCGAGGATGCGTGTGCAGAGGGCGCGGGCGTTGGTGATGCCACGCGTCGCCAGTGAGTCTCTGTGGGCGTCGAAATCGGGGAAGAGGTAGAAGCCTCCCTGCGGCTGGCAGACGTTCAGGCCGGCCTCGATCAGTCGTCGGCGACAGTGGCCTCCAAGTTCGCGGAGTACGCGGCGCGATTGCCACAGGTACTCTTCGAGCTCCGTGCCGCCCTCGAATGCACGTACGGCTGCATACTGGATGGGGGCGCTGGTGCTCGTGTACGTCTCGCTGGCCACCACCGCCATGGCTTCCAAGAGCCAGGAGAGTGCCCGCGGAAACGCGAACGTGCCGAGTCGCCAGCCCCCGGCGCCACACCACTTGCTGAGTCCTCCGCTGATGATGGTGCCCTCGGGGTAGTAGCGGGCGATGGAGACGTGGGCGCCCTGGTGGTGCAGCTCGCCGTAGATCTCGTCGGACAGGAGCACCACCCGGTAGCGGCGGGCCACCTGGGCCAAAGCCTCGAGCTCGGCGGCGTCGTAGGTGGCGCCGGTGGGATTGGATGGGTAGTTCAGCACGAGGATGCGCGGTCGCCCCGGGTCTGGGCGGCACACACGGTCGAGGTCGTCGGGCATTATTCGCCAGTCGTTCTCGGCGCGGGCGGGCACCCAGCGGATCTGGCGGCCGATGATCCTTGCCTGCGGGGCGTAGGAGACCCAACTCGGCGTGGTGATTATGAGGTCGCCGTAGTAGACGAGCTGAAGAATGAACATGAGCTCCTTGGACCCCGGTCCAACCAGGATGTCCTTGCCCGCGAACTCGCCGCCCTTCGTGCGCCGATGATAGTCGGCGACCGCCTCGCGGAGCTCCCGAAGACCTCGGACGGGTAGGTAATCCTTCTCGTGGGCGCGATTCCGGAGCTCTTCCACCACCACGCGGGGTACGGGAAAGGGCGACTGACCGAGCCCGAGTCGGAAGATGCGGCGCCCTTCGTTGCGCAGCTGAGCGCTCCGTTCGTTGATGGCCAGGGTCGCCGACACGTCCAGTCCGCGTACGTTGAGATTCAGGTGCACATCGGGGACGGCTTCGGGGGTGTGAAACGAGTCTTCGACGTTCATCGAGACGACGCTCCTTTCGTTCAGTCGTCGTCCCGCCAGGCGGCTCTGCGGGCTTTCTTGAGACGGCTGCGGTGCCGCTTGGCTTCCAGGCGGCGCCTATCCACCGAGGGCGGAGGGTTCGTGTCGCGGCGTTCAGGTGGGTCGGTGAACGCGTCGGCGAGCAGCCTGGCGAACCTCTTCCGGGCCGCCAAGCGGTTGCCCATCTGCGACCGATGCTCCTGCGCCACCACACGCAGGACTCCGTCCGCACCGATGCGTGAAGCCAGACGCTCGTGGAGGCGGGCGACCTGCTCGGGCGTGAGGGCCGAGGAATCAGACACGGCGAACAGAAGGGTCGCGCGGGTGTTCACCTTGTTGACGTTCTGCCCGCCCGGGCCCCCGCTGCGGGAGAAGGCAAAGCGGATCTCACGCTCGGGGATGGTGAGGCCGTCATGGATGAAGACACCCTCGACGGGAGGGTCGGCCGGGTCGGAACGGTCGTTCATCCACTCACCTTATCCGACGGTGTGTCCATCGTCCACCTGAGCCCCCGCGCATCCGTACAACTGGACAGAGCCGGCACACGCCTGTTGGCCCGGAGGATATTGGCCCCGACGGCACCTCACGCGTATAGTCTCGCCACGGCCGGGCTGCTCCCGGCGCAGGTGGGCCCAGAAAGCATGGCGTCGGGACGCCGTGAGGAGGAAGACATGAGGAAGATCGAGGCCATCATCAAGCCATTCAAGCTCGACGAGGTCAAGGATGCCCTGCAGGCGGTGGGCGTCAACGGCCTCACCGTGAGCGAGGTGAAGGGTTTCGGGCGCCAGCGCGGTCACACCGAGGTGTTCCGGGGGGTCGAGTACCAGGTGGACTTCGTTCCCAAGGTCAAGGTGGAGGTCGTGGTGGAATCGGCCGCCGCGCCGGCGGTTGTGGACGCCATAGTCAGGGCGGCGCAGACCGGGAAGATCGGCGACGGAAAGATCTTCGTATCGCCGATGGAGGACGTGATCCGTATCCGCACGGGAGAACGGGGCACCGACGCCCTCTAGCAACGGGGCGAACGTGGCCTCTCCGTTGGGGCAAGACCCCTCTTCCTTCCTGCGTCAGGCGCTCGGCGACCTGGCGGGACAGCACGCCGCCGGCGCCGGCGGGCGAGAACTCGCCCGGCGGCGCGCGGACGTGGTGGACCTCGCGTTGATCTCGCTCTTCCGCCAGGCCGAGCACCAGGCCTCGGCCGGCCCCTACAGGGAGGCGGGGCTGGCGGTGGTCGCTCTCGGCGGATACGGCAGGCGCGAGCTCTGCCCCTTCTCCGACATCGATCTCATGCTCCTGTATCGCCCCGAGGAGGAGCCACGCGTGGGGATGGTGGCGGAGACCCTTTTCTACCCGCTCTGGGACGCGGGGTTGGACTTGGGCCACGGTGCGCGCACCGTGGCCGAGTGTTTGGAGGTGGCTGAGGAGAACCTGGAGCTGCTCACGTCGTTCTTCCAGGCACGTCTCTTGGTGGGCGATCAGGATCTGTTCCGGCAGCTGGGCACCCACTTGAGGAAGGCGATAGGGAGGGACGGGGGAGAGGGCTTCCTGGAGGCCGCGCGCACAGCCCGCGTAGTACGTCACGCTACCTTCGGCGATACTCACGTGCTGCTGGAGCCGCACCTGAAGGAGGGGCGCGGCGGCCTGCGCGATGTGCACGAAGCGCTGTGGCTTGCCTTCGCCCTCCGCGGCGCCGCCGGATACGACGGCTTGGCGTCCACCGAGTGGCTCAGCCCGAACGCGTTATCTGAGCTCGAGCGCGCCACCGACGTGCTCCTGCGCGCGCGTACGTCGCTGCATTACGCGGCGGGGAGGAAGGTGGACCGGGCGTACTATGACTATCAGGCCGATCTCGCCGGATCATTCCGCGCTCCCGGGGAGCAGACCCCGGCGGACCGGATCATGGCGCAGATATCCTCGGCGGCGGAGACGGTCGCCGTCCTCGTGGGCGGTGTGTGGGAGGCCGTGGCGGACACCACCCCGAATCCGGACACGCGAGCCGGCGTTCCGGCCGAACGGGTCGCGGAGCGGGGAGTCGCCCTCCTGTCGCTCTTGAGGAAAGGCCACGCTTCGCTCGCCGAACTCGAGCGCCTCTCTCACCAGGGGGTTCTCTCCAGTTGGGTTCCCGGGTGGGAGACCATCCGGTTTCTCGGCCAGCGCGAGAGTTTCCACACCTATACGGTGGACGGGCACTCGCTGCGATGCGTCGCCGCGGCGGCCGAGCCCGCGGCCCTCTCCGAACTCGACGAGTTGGCGGGGACGCTCGCCGAGTCCGTCCGGGGCACTCCGGAGCACGACGCGCTGCTGTTGGCCTGTCTCCTCCACGACCTCGGCAAGGGGCTGGACGGGGCCGATCACTCTCAGGCCGGGGCCCCCCACGCGAACCGGGTGGTGGCCGGACTCGGGCTGCCGGTGGAGACGCAGGAGTTGGTGTCGTTCCTGATACTCAACCATCTCCTCCTCGCCGACACGGCGTCTCGCCGCGATATAGACGACCCGGCACTGTTGGGGCGGCTCGCCGCCGCCATCGGCTCGCGCGGGCGTCTCGAGCTTCTGTACGTCCTGACGGTCGCCGACTCTTCGGCGACGGGCAGGGCGGTGTGGACGCCGTGGACCGCCGCCCTCGTGCGCGAACTCTTCTTCAAGTTGGAGGCGGCGTTCCGAGCGGACGAAGAACCACGCTACGCGACACGGATTCGGGAGCCGGGTGACTCGGCGGCTTCGGAAGACGTGCCCCGCGGGGCAGACTCTACCGCGCGTCCGTCACCCCTCTTGGCCATGGTGGTCCCTGCGGGGCCCGAAGAGGGGGATATCGAGGTGCGCGTGGTCGCCGGCCTGCTCCCGGGCGTGCAGGAGGTCACTCTTGCATCGCGACCCCTCGTCGGTCTTCTCGCCAAGGTGTCGGGCGTCCTGGCCTACCACGGCATCACCATCTTGAGCGCCCAGGTTCAGCCGGTGGCCGACGGACTGGTGGAACGCTCCTTCCGTGTGTCCGACTACTTCGAGGAGGAGATCCCGGAGGAGCGCTGGCACGTGGTGGGCTCCGATCTGGCCCGGGCCTTCGAGGGCCGCATCGCCCTCGACCACCGCCTGGCCGAGAAGGCGGCGCGCTATCCGTCCCAGGCATCCCCCGACCGTCAGGCCGAGGAGCGGGTGGTGGTGGAGAACACGGCATCGGATGCGCTCACGGTCATCGAGGTCCACGCCACCGACCGCATCGGGCTCCTGTATTCCCTCGCACGTACGCTTGACGATCTGCTGCTCGATGTGAGACTCGCCAAGGTGTCCACCATGAAAGACCGAGCCGTGGACGTCTTCTACGTCGCCGGTGCGCGCGGGGAGAAGCTTGTTGACCCCGAACACCTGCGGGAGGTTGAGAAGGCTCTTCTGTTCGCTCTGTCCCGTGGGGGCGGCGGCGCGCGCCCGGAGCGTGTATCCTCGTAGGTGGGACGACAAGCGTTGCGCGGCCCCGAGACGTTCGGGGGACGCGAAGGAAGGAGGCCCCGTTGCTGGACCTGACCGTGCACCCTCCACGGGCCGGGAATCTCGAGCTTGGCGGCTGGCCGTGGCTCCCGCGCATGATCGACAAAGCCCGGGCTACATATCATGGGAATCCCGGCTCCTTCTCGCACCCCTGCCCTCGCGACCAGCGGCTGTTGGCGGAACTCGGCATGTCCGTCCTGGAATTCAAGGAGATCATCGACTCCACCAGCACCGACGAAGAAGTGTTGGCGCGGGTGCAGGAGTCGCAGGGACGAGGCTCTTGATGGTGCGCGGCGTGGTAGTTTGCGCAACTCGTCACTTGTAAAGGCTCCGGGGGTTGACTAGACTCTACGGGGCGAGCCCGCAGCGGGTCGCTGACCCCTGGACGGGGCAAACGTTCGTTCGAGTTCGAGGTGTATTGATGATCTATCGTGTCTTGGGAGTCTTGTCGCTGGCTATCGGCGGCGTATTCGGCGTGGTAACGATGCTGGTGCTGCTCCCCTTTTTGGACAACTTCAACCTCAGTCTTCTGATCCTGGCCGGAGTATTCGCCATCCTGACCTATGTCTTCGTGGCCATCGGCATGCAGTTGTTCCGTCCGCCGGAGGGTCGGGACCGTGTCTCCGGTTCGCGCGAGCAGGCATCCGCCACGGAAGCGGAGCCCGACATCCCGTCTTCGCCCGTGGAGGTGGACGCCGTCGCACCCGCTCCCGAGGGAGCGTCCGTCACGGCTCCTGTGATCGAGCGGGTCCTCCCGAAGGCGGACCCTGGGGTCGCTGACGCTGAGTCCGAAACCGAGTCGGAGCACGAGTCCAACGAGTCTTCCAACGGGGGGGCGCCCGTCGCCAGCCCCGCACCCGCCCGCGCCGCGTTCAAGAAGCCCGGCGCAGCCGTTCCTCGGGACTGATGCTCTCTCTGGGGATCATGTCCCCCGCGCATCGGTCCGTACGTTCGAAGCCCATCGCGCTCAACTCCCTCGCCTTCCCTGCCGAAAGAGTCCCCATGGGTGGTCTGTCATGATCCTGTGGGGCAAGATCCAGGAATTCTCCATCTTCAGCATCCTGCAATTCCTTGCCACCTACCGAAAAGACGGCATCCTCGAGATCCAGGATTTCGAGGAGTACGGCTACATCTACATGACTGACGGCAGCGTGGACGCGATCTCTTTGCCGCTTTCCGACGACCTGCTGGGGAACAGGCTGGTGTCCGCGGGCGCTCTCACCGAGGAGCAGCTCAAGGAATGTCTCATGAACTACGCGCAGGAGGACCGTCGCGAGCCGTTGGGTCTCATGCTCCTCAACCGCGGCTACACCGACCGGCGGACGCTCCAGGAGATCGTGAACAGACAGACCTACGATCAGGCTCTGCAGCTCTCCAACTGGACCTCAGGTACTTTCAAGTTCGTCGCGGTGGACACACCCGTGCAGTTCCCCATCACACCCTCCATCAGCGTGCAGGAGCTGCTGTTGGACGCCTCTCGTCGGCTCGACGAGGGAGAGCGACCGCGGCGCGAGAAGATCCACGTGGAGGAGGAGATCTGCCTCACGTGCACCATCGCGTGCAGCCCTGAGATCAAGGATCGGTATCTGAAGAGCGACATCTGCCTGTGGCGCAACATGCCCACCATTGTGCGAGATCCGGCCTATCGGATGATCCAGAAACGCCGCGAGGAGGATGACGAAGGTCGGACTCCCGATCTTCCATTCCTCTAAACTGCGGGCATGCGAATCTCCCTCGTGTGCGTCGGGCGTCTCAGCCGCGACTTCAAACCTGTGTTCGAACACTACCGGAGTCTCATCCTCCCGTATGCCCGGCTGGACGTGGTGGAGGTCGCGGAGACCCCGCTTTCGCAGGGCGACCGCCGGGTGCGGGAGACCGAAGGGCGGGACATACTGCGGCATCTACGCCCACAGGCCTTTACCATTGCGCTCGACCGGGGAGGCCGGCAGTTCTCCTCGGAGGATTTCAGCGGGCTGCTGGCGGAGCGCAAGCTCTACGGCCAGAGTGATTTCCTGTTTATACTAGGGGGCGCCTTGGGCTTGGACGACCGCGTGCGGAAGGCCGCCGATCTCATCTGGTCGCTGTCTGAGTCGACCTTTCCACATCAGCTGGCCCGTTGCGTGGTGGTAGAGCAACTCTACCGAGCGATCCGCATCGAGCGTGGCGAGCCGTACCACCACTGATGTTCTCGATCGGCCTGTCGGATGGGAGTGGTGGATGATCCGCCGGAACGCTTTTGGATCCGCCGACGGGCGGCGGGTGGTGGCGCTGGCCACAATGTTGTTGGTCGTGCTCGTGGTGGGCACGGCCGGGTATGTCATCATCGAGGGCTGGACGGTCTTCGAATCCTTCTACATGGTGGTCATCACTCTCTCCACCGTCGGCTTCCGGGAGGTCCGCCAGATCTCGGATGCCGGCAGGTTGTTCACGATCCTGCTGATCCTCGGGGGCGTGAGTATCCTGGCCTACGCGGTGGCTACGCTCATCGAGTTCGTGGTGAGCGGTCAACTGAGCGGCATATACAGGAGGAGGGCCGTGCGCAAGGAGATAGCCGGGTTGAGCGGACACTTCATCATTTGCGGTTACGGGCGGGTGGGGGAGTCCGTGGCCCGCGAGTTTGCCGCGAGCGGGGCTCCCTTCGTGGTGATCGACAACGATCCCGACGCCTTGGAGCACCTCGAGTTGACGGGCCTCCTATACGTGGCCGGTGACGCGTCCGATGATGACATCCTCACGGAGGCCGGTATCCAAACGGCGCGCGGGCTGGTGGCGGCCGTGGATTCCGACGCAGACAACACCTTCGTGATCCTCTCTGCGCGGGTGCTGCGCCCCGACCTGTTGATCGTGGGTCGGGCCAACTCCGAGGAGTCGCTGCGCAAGGTGAAGAAGGCGGGCGCGGACCACGTGATCTCCCCCTACAGCATCGGGGGCAAGAAGATGGCGACGCTGATGCTGAAGCCACTGGTGAACGACTACCTCGAAGTGGTCAGCGGTGGGGGAGAACTCGAGTTCCGGCTGGAGGAATTCGCTTTGAACGATACCTGTGAGATCGTGGGCAGATCGATCGCCGAACTCGAGATCCGCAAGCGCACCGGGGCCACTATCCTGGCGGTACGCCACGGGGACTCGGGTCTCTTCGACACCAACCCGAGCCCCGAGCTTACACTTGACGACGGCGACGTGGTCATCGCCATCGGCACGTTGGTGGATATCGCCAATCTGGAAGAGCTGTTCGCGTGCCGTATCCCGCCTGTGAGCGGGCACGGCCGGTAACATGGAGGAGTGCGGCAGTGCTTGAACGTAAAGTAGTACTGGTGGTTGAGGAGTGGATGGCCGAGCGAGGCTGGCCGGACCTCCCGGAGGTGGTGGTTGAGCGCCCCGCGGACGCGGCCCACGGCGACTACGCCACGCCGGTCTGCCTGCAGCTGGCCCGCGTAGCCCGCCAGGCGCCGAAGGCTCTGGCGGAGGAGTTGAGAGAGAGGCTGCTCTCCCACCCGGCCCTCGCCGGGCTGGTGGCGGAGGTGCAGATCGCCGGCCCGGGCTTCGTCAACCTCACTTTGAGTCCCGGCGCATTGGCCGAGTCGGTACGCGGGCTGCTGGCCGCCGGCGCCGACGTGGGCCGGGGCGTGCGCGAGCATCCGCTGCACATCCTGCTCGAGTACGTCAGCGTGAATCCGAACGGGCCGCTCCACGTCGGCCACGCCCGCTACGCGGCCTATGGCAACGCCCTCGACCGCATCCTGCGCTTGAGCGGACATCGGGTATCCACCGAGTTCTACATCAACGACTACGGGCGCCAGATGGAGATGTTCGGGCGATCCGTCGCCGCGCGCTACGCGCAGGCCCTCGGCGTCGATGTACTCGTGCCCGAGGACGGGTACCAGGGCGAGTACGTCAAAGACATAGCCCGGTCGGTGATCGAGGCGGTGGGCGACCGCTGGCTCGCCGAGCTCACCGCCCACGGTGTGGCCGACGCCGACTCCGCCGCCGTCTCGTTCTTCAGGGTGCGCGGTTACGAGATCGTGTTGGAGGGCATGCGCGACGAACTGAACTCCTTCGGTGTGGCCTTCGACGGGTGGTTCAGCGAGACCCCCCTGCACACGGAGGGACGGGTGCTCGCCACAATCGAGAGACTGCTCGAGTCGGGCGCCGCCTACCGCAAGGACGACGCGGTGTGGCTGCGCACCACGCCCTACGGCGACGACAAGGACCGGGTGCTCATCCGCAGCAACGAGCGCCCCACGTATTTCGCCGCCGATATCGCCTATCATCAGGACAAGCTCGCCCGCGACTACGACCATCTCATCAACATCTGGGGCGCCGACCACCACGGGTACATCCCCCGCATGAAGGCCGCCGTCGAGATCCTCTCCCACGACCCCGAGATGCTGGAGATCATCATCGGGCAGATGGTGAACCTGTTGGAAGAGGGAGAATCCCGCCAGATGTCCACGCGCAGCGGCGAGATGGTGACGCTCGGCGAGCTGGTGGAGGCCATCGGGGTGGATGCCGCTCGTTTCTTCCTCGTGATGCGCTCCCACGATCAGACGCTGGATCTGGATATCGGGCTGGCCCGGCAGCAGACGTCGGAGAATCCGGTGTACTACGTGCAGTACGCCCACGCCCGCATCATGAGTATCCTGCGCAATCTGCCCGAAGAGTTGGCCGCGCGGGCGGGAGAGGGCTCCGATCTCGTGGCGCCCGGCCTGGCGGCTCCCCTTCCGGGCGCGGTCGGGGAGGGCGCGCCGGCCGGCGCCGTCTTTGCCACCACCTACGAGCGCGATCTGATCAAAGGGCTTGCTTCTTTCGAGGACCTGGTTCGGGAGGCCGCCGACCGGCGCGCGCCCCATCGCGTTGCCGGCTATGCTCAGGAGATCGCGGGGTTGTTCCACGCGTTCTACAAGAACTGCCGGGTCATAGGTGCAGAGCCGGACGTGGCCGCCTCCCGGCTTGCTCTCTGCTTGGTGAGTCAGCGTGTCGTGTGGCGCTGCCTGCACCTTCTGGGTGTGAGCGCTCCGGACAGCATGTAGGCTGGTCGATCGTGCCTGAACTTCCGGAAGTCGAGACCGTACGGAGTCAGCTGCAGTCCGTGTTGCCGGGCCGCAGGCTTTCGGAGGTGCAACTGGTCGATCCGTTCATCCTGCGTGACGCCGACGCGCACGAGGTGCCGGGCCTCCTCGAGGGGAGAGTCGTGCGCGAGGTGGGCCGAGTCGGCAAGTTCCTGGTCCTCCCGCTCACAGGCGGCATCTTCCTGACTGTGCATCTCGGCATGACCGGTCAACTGCTGCTGCTCGATCCTGAGGAAGGCCTCTCCCACGAGCGTTTCGCAGTGGTGCTCGACGGGGGCGGCACGCGTTTCGTGTTCCGCGACGTGCGGAAGTTCGGGCGTCTGCACGTGACGGAGGGGCGACCGGCGGACCGCCTCGACCGCCTCGGACCGGACGCGTGGCTCGGCGAGTGGGATACGAACTACCTCACCGCGCGTCTCCGGGGTCGCTCGGCGCCTCTCAAGGCTTTCCTCCTCGATCAGCGACATCTGGCAGGTATCGGGAACATCTACGCGGACGAGATCCTGTACGCGGCGCGACTCTCGCCGCTGAGGCCGGCGGGAGAGCTCCACGGTCCGGAGATCGAGCGTCTGGCCGGCGAGATCCGAGAGCAGCTGGGGGAGGGGGTGCGCCTCAAGGGTTGTTCGATCTCCGACTTCGTGGACACGGAGGGTTCTCAGGGGTCGTTCCAAGACTCGTTGCTCGCCTACGGGCGCCAGGGGGAGCCGTGTATGGAGTGCGGGCGTCCGCTCACCCGAACCATCGTCGGAGGTAGGGGGACGGCGTACTGCCGGTTCTGTCAACTCTGACGTATCGAGTCGCGTCCGCCCGCGCCGCATGGTGGGCGGACGGCGCGTGACTGCGGGCTATCAGCGACGGGGCAGGTCGGCGAATACTTTTCGGCTCTTGAGACGCCCGGCGGATCGGAGCCGCTGCTCCTCCATGTTGCCGTGCACGAGGGCCATGAAGCGGTCCACGTCGGGTGGCACGCGGCCGAAGACCTTGCTCACGGCCACGATGGCGATGAAGCTGGCCACTACACTCACGCCCCCCGGGTTCTCGAGCACGAGCCATCCGGGCAGGATCCCCTTGGCGAAGATGAGGAGCAGGCTGACGGACAACCCGGTTATCATGCCGGCCACCGCTCCAGCGCCGGTGACGCCGCGCCACCAGAGGCCGGTGATGAGCACGGGGAACAGCGTGGAAGCCGATACCGCGAAGGCCAGTCCCACCAGTACCGCGATCTGCATCCGTTCCACGGCCAGCCCGAGGAGGCAGACCACGATCCCCATGATGATGGTGGAGCCGCGCGCTACGATAACCCGGGTGCGTTGGCTGGCCTTGGGATTGTAGAGGTTGTAGTAGAGGTCGTGGCCGAGGGCCCCGCTCATGACCACCAGGAGTCCCGCCGTGGTGGAGAGCACCGCCCCCAGCGAGCCCGCGACGGCGATGCCGAGGGCGAACTGCCCACCGAAGTGCATGGCGGCGGCGGGCACCGCGAGATTCTGTCCGTCGAACGCCAACCAGCTCAAGATCTGTGGGGAGAGAGGCTCTGCTCCCGTGGCGAGTCCGGACTCCGTGGTGAGGAAGAGGTAGTTTATGGCCAGGCCGATGTAGGGGGTCATCAGGTAGAAGGTGCCGATGAACACCAACACGAGCATGACGCTCCAGCGGGCCCGCCGCCGATCCGGGTTCGTGTAGAGCCGCACGAGGATGTGAGGGAGACCGGCCGTGCCGCACACCAGAGCCACGAGCAGTGACAGCGAATCCCGGAGATCGAGGCTCCCGGTGGGACTCAGGTAGGTGCTCGGGCCCACGGCGCCGTCTTCGGCTGTGAGCCGCTGAAGCTCCGTGAGGACGCGGCCATAGGGGAGTCCGCCCTGCCACACGAGTGCCGCGACCAGCAGGATGGCGCTCCACAGCACCCAGAACTGGAAGATCTGAGTCATGGTGGCGGCCCGCATGCCCCCGAGGACGACGTAGACGGTAATGGACAGGCTGACTATCGCCACAGCCGCCGGATAGGGGATGTCGGTGAGAATGAGGAGGATCTTGGCCGAGCCGAGCAACTGCGGGGCCGTGTAGAAGAGGCTGATGACGAGTACGCACAGCACGGCAATAGCCCGTCCACCGTTGGTGTTGAAGCGGCCTCCCACGAAGTCGGGGATGGTGTACTGACCGAACTTCCGCAGGGGTCCGGCGATGAAGAAGAGCACCACGGCGAATCCGAGGAAGAACCCCACCGCGTAGTAGAGTCCGTCGAAGCCGAGGAGGAACGTGAGGCCCGAGATGCCCAAGAAGGAGGCGGCGGAGATGTAGTCGCCGGAGATGGCCGACGCGTTCTGCAGGACTCCCACCGCGCGGCCCGCCAAATAATAGTCGGCCGCGGTCTTCTGCAGCTTGCGAACGTTCCACGCCAGGGTGACGCTCAGGACGAGGAGCCCCACGCCGAAGATGAGGGCGAAGATCGGCACCTGCACGGCGTCGCCCAAGGGGGTCACGGGAGCCCGTCCATGCGGTTGGACAATACGACGAACAACCCGGCCACCACCCAGGTCAGCGGATAGATGAGCACTCCCATGGCGAGGAGGGCCGGGCTGAATCCTCGCCACACCGGCGTGGCCATGGCGATGGGGTACACGTGGCTTGCCACGACCACGGCCAGAACGAGACCCAGGAGGAGTGCCGTAGCGGTGATGCTGAGGCGGCGCTGACGGACTATCAGGGCGCGCACCCGCGCTTCGGCGGCTTCGTCCCAGTCCGCGCCGCCGTGGGGGTCCACCTGGTCGTCGGCGGGCAGATCGGCGCGGGTGCGGTCGCTGGCCAGATCCCAGGTGCCGTACCGCTCGCTGCCCGGTGGGCCGGGGGTCCGTCGGTCGAGCCTGTCGCTCACTCGATCACCACCGTACCGCCTATCTCGACGACGTGTGCTGCATCGTCGTGGTGTGCGGGGTGGTCCGCGGTGGTGTCGTCATCGGGGAGACAGAGTTCGATGGGCAAGGTGAAGCCCACGGTACTGCCCTTGCGCGTGTCGCTCGCGAGCAACAGCGTGGACTGCGGCCCGTAGAAGGCGCGCAGTCGGCGGTGTACGTTGAAGATGCCGATCCCGTGAGCCTGCGAAGGGCCTTGGTTCTTCATCTCCATAAAGACTTCGGGATCGAAGCCGGCTCCGTCGTCGCGCACCTCCACGTGCAGGCGATCGTCCTCGCGCCATGCGTCTATGTCCACCCGCAGACACCGCCCGACCCCGCCCTTGCCGTGCTTCACCGCGTTCTCCACCAAGGGTTGGATCGTGAGCGGAGGTATGTACAGATCCATGACATCCGTTGAGATAGCGAGTTCCACGACGAGTTCCGGACCGAAGCGAGCCTTCTCCAGTTGGAGGTAGTTGTCCACGTATTCAAGTTCCTCGCTGATGGTGATGAACTCCTGAGGGCTGCGAAGAGTGTGACGGAAGAAGTCTGCGAACGCGAGCACGAGTTTGCGGGCCTCAACCGGTTTGGTGCGGCAGAACATGGCGATGGTGTTCAGCGAATTGAAGAGGAAGTGGGGGTTGATCTGGGCCTGCAGGGCGCGTAGCTCCGCGGCCATGGTGGCCTGCCGCTGCGTATCGAGCTCCGCGAGTTCCAGCTGACTCGAGAGGAGGCGGCCGAGACCAAGGGCGACCGCCTCTTCCAACTCCCCGATGTCCTTGGGACGGGAGTAGTAGAGCTTCAGAGCCCCCACTGCTTGGTCGCGCACGATCAGCGGGGCGATGATGGCTGAGTGCAGCGGGCAGTCTAAGTAGGGGCAACCGATGTTCCACCGGTTGTTGACCACCTGCACCTCTTTGGTCTGCAGCGCCTCCATGGTGGCCTTGGTCTTGATCTTCGTCCCGGGGAGGTGATGATTCTCGGCTTCACCCACGAAGGACAGGATGCGTGAAGTGTCGGTGAGGGAGACCGCGTCGAACTCGAGTTTGGCGAAGATGAGGTACGAGACCTCTCGTGCCGACTCGTGATTCAACCCATGCCGGAGGTGGGGCAGCGACTCGATGACGATGTCGAGGATGCCCTCCGCTTGAATGGCCTGCTGCCGAGAGATGTCCTTGAACGTATCCCGGCCCATCCCGACCCACACCACGATAGCGACCGTGGACGCCGCGACGATAGGCAGGAGGGTCAATTCCACCCAGCCGAGCTCCGGGCGGGCGGCGTACAGGAGTCCGGCGACGACACCGGCTTGGATGATCGCCAGGAACCCACCCATGATCAGGGGGCCCCTGATATCCCGGATTATCGTCCGTGGTGACGCCTCGGGTTTTTCCACGTCGTTCCCCCAGGGCTCGGTGGACAGGCCTCAGTATAGCGTCAGACGGAAGGATCTGTTTCGCGGGCAGAGGCCGTCTCCGTGAAGACGGCTAATTCGGGAGCGGCGATGGCCTCGGTGGCCGGGCCGTCCCGCTGCAGAGCGACGATGGCGCCGATCACGAGCGCCGCGCCGATGAGTTGCGGCACGGAGAAGACCTCCCCGAACCACACGAGCGAGACGAGGCCCGCCACCACGGGCTCCAGGGTGGAGACGATGGTGGCGTGGCCGGCATCGATGTACCGGAGCGATGCGAAGAAGCAGGCGAAAGGCACCAGAGTGCCGAACACACCCACGACTCCCACGAGGGCCAGTGTGGGACCTCTGTACACCTCGGGAGCGATGGACCAGGGCGGCTCGAGCAGCACGAGCACGATGCTCGTGAGAGTGAACCCGTAGAAGAGTTGGGCGGCCACGCCCATGCTCAACTTCTGCAGATGTTCTCCAATGAGGATGTAGGTGGAGAACGCGAGGGCCGCGGTCACGCCGAAGGCCACGCCGACGCCCGAGAGCGAGAGGGCCTCCGTGTCGTAGGCCTCCACCACCAGGGCCGAGCCTATCAGCACCGATACCAGACTGGCGAGCGTGATCCGGGTGACCCTCCGCTTCAGGAACAGCCAACCAAAGGCAACCACAATCCCAGGGGCCATGTACTCGAGGAGGATGGCGGCCGCCACATTCAGCCGCTCGATGGCGGAGAAGTAGCAGATCTGAGTGATCGCAAGGGAGAGGCCGAACCCCGCGGCCCACATGGCGGATCTTCGAGTCAGGCGCAACGCTCCCGGGTCGCGGACCAAAAGGAAGACCAGGAGGGCCGCGGCCGTGATGAGACTGCGTCCCAGGGTGAGCGTGAGCGGCGTGATCGCGCCCTGCATGAGGTACTTGGCCAAGCTGCCGGAGAAACCCCAGAAGACCGCCGTGACGACGACCAGAAGATAGCCACGGGTCTGCTGTCGGATCGGATCCACCTCGCTCGCTCCGCGGTCTCGCCCGCCTCCGAGCCGGCGTCGGGTGGTGGTGCGTGGCCTTCATGCACACAGAAAAAAGCGAGTCCCGAGTGAACTCGCTTTATACCCATCATCGACTTCCACTTCCCCCGCTTCTTCGTACTCCGCGGTGTTTTATCTCCGCGTTTCCTCCACAGAGGTGCTTGTGGGAGCCTCCGGATAGTGCGTCTGATCTCTCGGGACTCACCTCTCATTGTACTCGCCTCGAGAGCCGTGTCAAGTGGCTTCACGGTCTCGTTCCGGGAGAACATTCCGCAAATTCCGACGTTCCCCAGCGTATGGCATGTCCGCCGTCAGCGGATGGACTCGGGGCGCGGGGTGCGCCTGCGGGGCGGGTGCGACCGTTTCGGCCATATGCTAGAATCCGTTCGTCTACGCAGCCTCGCCGAGCGGAGTTAACTCAGCTGGTAGAGTGCCAGCTTCCCAAGCTGGATGTCGCGGGTTCGATCCCCGTACTCCGCTCCTCGTTCTTTCGTCTCTCTCTGCCGGTGGCTCTTTGCCGGCCCCTGTTGCGTTCTGAGTACCCTAGGGGGTATAATCCAGCGAACGGCGGTGTCGGGCATGGCTGCGCAGAACAGCCGGACCAGGGCCCACGAGCCGATAACTGACCAGGGCGTGCGCACGTCCAGAGCTCGGAGGGATCTCTATGGCGGAGATATCACCGCCCGTTCAGACCGTGAACGATGATGTAGAGCGTGTGCTCAACCGGTTGCGGCGCATCGAGGGCCAAGTGCGTGGGCTGCAACGGATGATCGACGAGGGCAAGGAGTGTGAGCAGGTGCTCACCCAACTCTCGGCGGTCAAGTCGGCTCTCGATCGAGTGGGCATCCACCTGATCAGCCACCGCATGAAGGAGTGCATGGAGCATAGCTCTGGGGCTCCGGTGGACGAGGCGGCGATGGAGCAGGCCTTCGAGATCTTTATGAAGTACGTGCAGTGCGTGAAGTAGGACGTGCAGTGCGTGAAGTGGGCGCTTCGCGGGCGCCGGACATGGCGTCGACATGGCGCCGAACCTCAAGACCCTTCGCAGGATTTCCCTGTGGCGTGGGGTGAACTTGAGGAATCCCCGAGGGCCCGGCACAGCCAGAGCGTGACGAACTCGTGCATCTCGGCCGTGCTCTGTATGGAGGAGTGATCGCCCTCGGGCACGATCGAGACGTCCACGGGCCCGTCGAGTGCTTCGGCCAGGCGCAGCGTGTGCGCCAACGGCACGACGCTGTCTCCCCGGGCATGTAACAGCAACACCGGACAGGATACGCGGCGCGCGGCCTCCAGACTCGATCGACTCTCCAGATGGCTCCGCATGGCGTCCGTGTCGAGGCGCAGCTCCAGATCGCGAGCGTTCAGGGAGCGCCGTTCCTCCGGGTCGTCCGCCCGGGCCATGCCGTCGAGCAAGACGTCCTCGCTTGCCGGGCAGATGAGCGCGGCGGCGGCCAGCCCGCCGGCCGCCGCCGCCAACAGGCCGTAGTAGCCGCCCATGCTGGATCCGCGGTAGCCGATCCGGTGTTGGTCCACCAGGGGGTGACTGCGCAGAAGCGCGGCGGCGGCGAGGATATCCTCCTCCGCCGGTCCGTCGAGTTCGCCCGAACTCTCCCCGTGGCCGCGGAAGTCGATGGCCAACACCACTAAGCCCCGTTCACAGGCGGTGCGGCAGAAGGAGTCGTGCCGCTCTCTGCGGCTTCCGGCGCCGTGGCCCACGATGAGGCCGGGGCGCCGCGGTTCGCGGTGGTGCGCGTGTGCCGGTAGGTAAAGGGTCGCGGCTATGATGGGTCCGGATCGGTCCCCGTGGCGCAGGCGGAAGGGAGTACCGCTACGGAAACGGAGGGTCTCGGTGTGGATGGCCACGCTAGATGTTGAGGAACGCCAGGTGAGGCAGGTTGCGGTAGAGCTGGCGGTAGTCGAAGCCGTAGCCCACGAAGAAGTCATCAGGGACTGTGAAGCCGGAGTAGCGCACGTCCACGTCGGCGATACGGCGATAGGGACGGTCGAGGAGGGTGCACACTTCCAGTGAGCGGGGTCCTCGCAGGGTGAGCGTGCGGAGGATGTAGTGGAGGGTGAGTCCGGTGTCCACGATGTCCTCCACCACCAGTATGTCCCGTCCTTCCACCGGTCGTTCGAGATCCTTGATGAAGCGGATCCCCCGCCGAGCTGGATCTTCGTGGTCCTGTTGATAGGAGGAGATGGCCATGAAGTCCATCTCCAAGGGCACCTCGATCGTCCGGGCCAGATCGGCCATGAAGAACACGGCGCCCTTCAGCACCGAGATCAGCAAGAGGTCGCTGTCCTGGTAGTCGGCGGTTATCTCCGCCCCCAACTCGGCCACCCGGGCCGCGATACTCTCGGAGTGGAGGTGTACGTCGCCGATCAGGGAGCGATCGGGCGGGGGGGTGCGGCCGGGCGCCGGCTGCGGATCCGGGGGCCGTGCGCTCACGACGGCAGCGAAAGGTCGTACTTCTTCGCCAGTTGGATGAAGTCGTGCTTGTAGAGCAGCTTGACGCGTATCTCCGGATACCGCTCGCGCAGCCGGCGCACCTTCCGGTTCTTGGCGGTCACCAGCGACTGCTTCATCTGCGTGACCTCGATGTAGAGGTCGAGATCGGGGAGATAGAAGTCGGGAGTGAAGGCCTCGAGGATGTTGCCGTGTTCATCCACGTCGAGGATGAAGGTGCGTGGTTCGTACTCCCAGGGAACCCGGTAGTAGTCGAGGATCTCGGCCGCTTGTTTCTCGGTCGCCGTGACGAACCGTGGTGGCTTGTCTCCCCGGTAGTACGCGAAGGTGGGACCATCGTCGCTCATCCTGGGACCTGATTCTATCAGACGGAGACCGGCGCGCACCGACCCCCGTCTCTCGCCCTGGCCGTCAAGACACTCGTGCCGTCGGGCGGTTGGGCGCCGCCCGTGCTCCGTCGCGGGCCGCCGACCGGTGTGGTACCGTACACGCGTGTAATCCGCCGCCGCGCGCGCCTTTCTCCGGGAGCAGTGATCGATGACGCACACCCTGATATACCCGTCTCACAGTAGTCACAACGCCTCCGGTCGGCTCGAGATCGACGGCTGCGACGTCGTCGAACTGGCCGCCGAGTTCGGCACACCGTTGGTGGTGTACGAAGAGAAGACTTTGCGCGACCAGTGCCGCCGCTACATGGAGGCGTTCGGTTCGCGTACGGATGACTTCGAGGTCATCTACGCCAGCAAGGCTTTCTGCACCGTGGCCGTGTGCCAACTCGTGGCGCAGGAGGGGCTCTCCATCGACGTGTCGTCGGGGGGCGAGTACCATACCGCCCTCGTCTCGGGCTTCCCGACGGAGCGGATGTTCTTCCACGGCAACAGCAAGACCGAGGCCGAGTTGCGGTACGCGCTCGAGAACGGCATCGGCTGCGTGGTCGTCGATGGCTTCGACGAGATCGCGCTCCTCGAACGCCTGGCGGCGGAGCGGGAAGAGCGGCAGCGGATCCTTCTGCGCATCACGCCCGGAGTGGAGGCGCACACCCACGAGTTCATCCAGACCGGTCAGCTCGACTCCAAGTTCGGCTTCGGTCTCACCGAGGGGCAGGCGGAAGAAGCTATTCGCCGGGCGCTCGAAGCGCCCCACCTGGATCTGGTGGGGCTTCACGCTCACATCGGCAGCCAGATTTTCGAACTCGAGGGCTTTCGCCGGGCGATCGCGGTGCTGGTGGATCTCATCAAGGCCTCACACGACCGCTTCGGCTTCGTGTGCCGCTCCTTGAACGTGGGTGGTGGCCTGGGGATCCGCTACACGGAGGAAGACGAGCCCGTCACGGTGGACGCGTACGTGGAATCGAAGGTGCGTGGTCTTCACGAGGAGATGGCGCGGGTGGGATTGCCCGTTCCTCGCATACTCGTGGAGCCCGGCCGCTCGCTGGTGGGCAAGGCTGGGATCTCCGCGTACAGGATCGGCACCATCAAGGAGGTGCCGGGTATCCGTACGTACGTGGCTGTGGACGGCGGTATGAGCGACAATATCCGCCCCATGCTCTACGATGCCCGCTACGAAGCAATGATCGCCGACCGGGCCGAGGACGAACCGGACACGAGGGTCACGATCGCCGGGAAGCACTGCGAGAGCAGCGATATCCTCGTGAAGGACGTGCTTCTCGCCGCTCCGCAGGTGGGCGACGTGGTGGTGCTGCCTGCCACAGGCGCCTATTGCTACGCCATGGCTTCCAACTACAACGGCAACCCGCGGCCCGCGGTCGTGCTGGTGCGCGACGGCAAGGCGCGGGTCATCGTGCGGCGAGAGAGCTACGACGATCTCGTGGCGAACCAGCTTCCACTCGAGGGGTAAGGGGTCAGCATGAAGGAGGGCGACAAGCGGACAGTGCGCGTTGGGCTTCTGGGCTTCGGTACCATCGGCTCGAGTGTCTACGGGCTTATCGAGAAAGAGCGGGCGGCCATCCTCGAGGCAACCGGGGTGGATCTGCGGGTGGGTCGCATCCTTGATATCGATACGGAGAAGTGGGGCATCGGGGCGCCCGCCGAGCTCTTCACCGCCGATTTCGAGGATATCGCCTCAGACCCGGAGATCGGGATCGTGGTGGAGCTGATCGGTGGAGTCGATTGGGCCTTCACTTTCGTGGAAGCGTCGTTCCGGCGGGGCAAGGACGTCGTCACCGCCAACAAGCAGCTGATTGCCAATAGGGGCGCCGCCCTGTTCGACCTGGCCAAAGAACTCGGCCGCCAGATCCGCTTCGAGGCCTCGGTGGCCGGTGCGATCCCGGTGATCCGGGTCATGCGCGAAGGTATGGTGGCCGCCGACCTGCACACGATCTACGGCATCGTGAACGGCACCACCAACTACATCCTCACGGCCATGTACGAGGGCGTGGGCGGTTACGCCGACACATTGGCTCGGGCTCAGGAACTCGGATACGCGGAGGCGGACCCTACGGCCGATGTGGGCGGCGGCGACGCCGCCGCCAAGATGGCCATCCTCGCCTCCATCGCCTACCGCTCGCGTGTCGCGATGGCCGACGTCACCTACGAGGGCATCGAAGGCGTCTCTCTGGAGGACGTGCAGTACGCGAAGGACTTCGGGTTCGTCGTAAAGTTGGTGGGGGCGGCCCGTCTTATCGACGGCCGAGTGAGCGTGCGGGTGTATCCGGCCTTGGTGCCGCGTGCCCACCTGCTGGCTTCTATCAACGGGTCCATCAACGCGGTCTACCTGCAGGGCCACGCGATCGGGGAGATCATGCTCACCGGCCCCGGTGCCGGGGGCGACCCCACCGCCACGGCCGTGGTGGGCGACGTGATGACCATCGTCGGAACCGAAGGCGCCGGGTTCCTGCAGAACTGCACCTGTTACAAGCAGCTACCCTTCCTCCCCGCCGATCAGCTGGAGTCGGCCTTCTTCATCCGGATGCAGGTGGAGGACCGCGCGGGTGTGCTCGCGCAGATCTCCTCCGTCTTCGGGGACCACGATGTGTCCATCGAGAGCATGATCCAGAAGGGCCAAGGCGACGAGGCCGAACTGGTGTTCATCACGTACCCGTCGGTGGAGAAGGCGTTCTTCCGGGCCATAGACGGCATCGCCGGGCTCTCGTGCGTGAAGAGCCGACCGATGACGATCAGGGTACTGTAGGCGACGCGTGAAAAGGGGATGGAAGATAGCGTTGGTGGTAACGGTCGTGCTGGTGCTTGCGTACGCGGCCCTACTTGGTGTACTCCTCGCGTCCGGGAGTTCGGGTGGCTTCAGTTCGGGTTCGGGCACTGTGGGGGTAATCCGGCTGGACGGAGTCATCTCGGCCGACGGCGGCGGCGGATACTTCGATACCGGGGGTATCGACCCCATGTGGACGGTCGATATGCTCGAACAGGCCGACGCCGATTCCGCGGTGGACGCCGTGGTGCTGCGGATCAACAGCCCGGGCGGGAGTCCCGCGGCCTCCTGGGAGATCTATCAGGCCGTGCGGAATATGAGCAAGCCGGTGGTGGTGTCGGTGGCCGATATCGCTGCATCGGGCGCCTACTACATAGCGAGCGGGGCGGACGTCATCGTGGCCGCCCCTTCGTCGGAGGTGGGGAGCATCGGCGTCATCCTCGTGGCGCAGGATTTGGAGGGGCTCTTCGAGAAGGTGGGTATCAGGTACACCGTGCTCACGCGCGGCAAGTACAAAGACATTGGGAGCGCCTCCCGGGAGATGACCGCGGAAGAGAAGCGGGTACTCCAGGGTCAGATCGATCAGATCTACGAGCAGTTCATCGCCGACGTGGCGGACGCCCGCCCCACGCTGGACGTCGACCAGGTGCGGGAACTGGCAACCGGGCTCACCTATCCCGGCGCGGAGGCCCTCGATCTGGGGCTCATAGACGAGATCGGCTCCTACTCGGATGCTCTGGACGTAGCGGCTGAAGAGGCCGGGCTCGATCTTGAGGATTATTCCGTGGATTACATCGAGCCCGACTGGGGCACGGACTTCTTGTCCCTGTTGATGGGATATCAGTCCAAGGCTCTCCGGCAGATAGGGAGCGGGATCGCCGATGGGTTGCGACAGTCACTGGGCGAAGGCGGGCGCCTGCGTCTGGAATAGAGGCACGAGGATGGGAAGAGGATAGATGGAGCCGAAGACGCGTTCATTGCGGATAGTGCATTTCTCGGACATACACTGCGGGTCGCAGTACTTCGTGCCCAACCTGCTCGATCGTACCCTCGTGGAGATAAACGACCTGGCTCCCGAAATGGTCGTGGTGACCGGCGATCTCACCAACATGGGTTACCGGCAAGAGTTCAGAGAGGCACGCGAGTATCTGGACCGTCTCGAGTGCCAGGACGTCTTGGTGGTGCCGGGCAACCATGACAGTCGGAACGTGGGCTACATGCACTTCGAGCGCCTCTTCGCCAAGCGGGATTCGATGTTGTCGAAGGGCGGCGTGACCGTACTTGGGATCGACTCCACCGAGCCCGACTTGGACTATGGGCGCGTGGGCCGGCACCGATACGACTGGATCGGGGAGAGCTACGCCGAGCGTCCGGACGACTTCAAGATCTTTGCCCTCCATCACCACTTGCTGCCCATACCGGGTACGGGCCGGGAGCGGAATGTCGTGCACGACGCCGGCGACGTGCTGGAGGTCCTCATCGCGTCGGGGGTGAAGCTGGTGCTCTCGGGCCACAAGCACGTGCCCTATGCTTGGCGCCTCGAGGACATGTTCGTGGTGAATACGGGCACCGTGTCCACCCTCCGTCTGCGAGGCAACACCAAGCCCTGCTACAACGTGGTTGAAATAGCCGGCGAGCGCGTCACGATCACGCGCAACTACCCGTTCCACGGCGGGGAGGTGATCGTGGAGTTCGACGGGCAGGCCACCACCTACGTGCGTCACGACTTCCACCTCGATCGCATCATCACCGACGCGTGAACGGCGGCGGGGCCTCCGCCGGGGCCGAACCCGTCCCGGCCGTCGCCCTCATCGACGGCGAGCACTATCCGCCGGTGGTGAGGGATGCTCTCGTCGAACTCTCCTCTCGCTTTCGGTTCATGGCCGCGCTCTTCCTCGGGGGCACCGAGAAGATCCTGGGTGAAGACCCCGCCGCGACGGCGCGGGAACTCTACGGCCTTCCGGTGCATTTCGCGGAGCGTAGCCCCTACGACTCCGACGGCCGGCGCGTCGGCCCGGCGGTCGTCGCCGCGCTGGCCGACGTTATCCGTCTGTACCGTCCCGCCGTGGTCGTTGACGTCAGCGACGAGCCTGTGGTAGGGTACCGGGAGAGGTTCCGGCTGATTAGCCATGCGCTTGCGCTGGACGTCTCGTACGAAGGGTCTGACTTCCGTTTCTCACCTCCTAAGCTCGATCACCTTGCCACGAATCCGTCGCTGTCCATCATCGGGACCGCGAAACGCGTGGGGAAGACCGCCTTCAGCGGCTTTGTTGCCCGCACTATCGAAGCGAGCATCAAGGGGCCGTCAGGGCTGGAACCCCGGGCAACCGGTCGGGCGGGCGTGGTGATCGTACCGATGGGGCGTGGCGGACCGCCGGCCCCGGAGATCATTGACGGGGCGGGGCGCGTCTTGAACGCGCAGGATCTCTTGGAGTGGAGCCGGGCCGGCAGGCACGCGGCCTCGGATCACTTCGAGGACGCGGCGCTCAGCCGGGTGACCACAGTCGGTTGTCGTCGCTGCGGCGGCGGGATGGCCGGCCAGCCCTTCGTCTCGAACGTGGCCGAGGGGGCTCGGGTGGCGAACCACCTCTTGCCTTCACTCACCATCTTCGAGGGCAGTGGGGCGGCGTTGCCGCCGGTGTGGACGGACGCTCGGCTCCTGGTGGCGGGCGCGCATCAGCCGCCGGACTATGTGGTCGGATACTTGGGAACGTACCGAGTCCTCGTGAGCGACGCCGTGGTGCTGACCATGGCCGAGGAGCCTCTGGCAGGGAGCGAACAGGTAAGGCAGATCATGGCAGAAGTGCACTCCATACGACCCGATATCCCGGTGATCCCGGTGGTGTTCCGACCCCGACCGCTCGGTGGCGTGCGTGGGCGGCGCGTGGCTCTCTTCTCCACGGCCCCGGCCGTGCAGGGGCCCGTGCTCTCTCGGTATCTGGAGGAGCAGTACGACTGCGAGGTGGTGTCCTTCTCGCCGCACCTCTCGGATCGGACGAGGTTGCGGGCCGACTTGGCGCGGCCCGAGATCGAGCGCGCCGAGATCTTCCTCACGGAGATCAAGGCCGCCGCGATCGACGTGGTGGCTGAGGAGGCGGACAGGAGGGGCGTGGCCACGGAGTTCCTGGACAACGTCCCGCTCGAGACGGGCTCGGCCCGACCGGGGGACCTGGAGGAGTTGTGCGGACGGCTGGCCGCTCTGGCAGTGGAGAGATACGAGGCCTGATGGCGCAGGATAGAGCAACCGAGGGGGTCGGGCGGGTCGAGGTGATCCGCATCGTCAGCGACGAACACGCGGTGCCTTTCTCCAAAGGCCTTCTGGCGCAGTCGCTCACGGCCACGGGGTTGGCGCCCGACCGGGCGTACTTGGTGGCCATCGAGGTGGAGCGGCGCGTACTCAGCGGATCGGATCACGATCTTTCCGTCGAGCGCCTTCACGAACTGGTTGCCCGCGTTCTGTGCGAGATGGAAGGAAGCGTGCACCTCGCCCGCTACGAGAAGTGGACTCGCCTCGGGCGCAGCGAGAAACCGGCCATCATCCTGATCGGAGGAGCGACGGGTGTGGGCAAGAGCACTATCGCCAGTCAGCTCGCCAACCGTCTCGGCATCGTGCGTCTCATATCCACGGATTCGATACGCCAGGTGATGCGCACGTTCTTTTCCGCCGAGCTGATGCCCGCCATCCATTACTCATCGTTCAATGCGGGTGCCGCGGTGCGCATCCCCGTTGGCAAGAACCTGAACCCGCATCTGGTGGCCTTCGTGGAGCAGGTGGAGATGGTCTCGGTGGGCGTGAAGGCCATCATCGACCGGGCTCTGGAGGAAGGCACATCGCTGGTGGTTGAAGGCGTGCACTTGGTGCCCGGGTTCCTCGATACCTCGTCCTGGGATCGTGGCCTGGTGCTGTCTCTCACCGTGGCGGTGGGCGACCCCGAGCTGCACATGAGTCACTTTCTGGTGCGGGAGCGTGAAACAGACGGACGTCGGCCCTTCACCCGTTACGTCGAACATTTCGAGGAGATCCGCGGTATCCAGAATTTCATCCTGGCGCGCGCGGAGGCCGAGAGCACCCTCGTGGTGGACAACGTGAACATCGACGACGCCGTCGGCATGTCGGTGGACGCCCTCTACGAGATGATCGAACGCGCTGAAGCGACGACGCTGTTCGCGGCTGGAGGACGGCCGTGACGGCGGAGGACCGGGCCACTTGTCTCTGCAACGACTTCGCCCGCGCGACTGAGGCGGCGGCGTTGGCCTCGGGGCGTTGGGTGGGCCAGGGCGATGCCGCGGCTGCCGACCGTGCCGCGGCCGAAGCCATGGCTGCCACTCTGGACCGGCTCCCCATCGCGGGAGTGGTGGTGATCGGGAAAGAAGCGGGAGGGGAGGTTCCCCACCTGCACGTGGGTGAGCGCTTCGGATCCGGTGGCGCCCCGTGTGACCTCGCCGTCGTCGCGCTGGAGGGCACCGACATAGTAGCCCGTGGACAGGCCGGAGCCATGAGTGTCGTGGCTGTCGGTCCGGCGGGACAACTCATGTCTATGCCCAACATGTATATGCAGAAGCTTGTGGTGGGTCCACGGGCCGCAGGGCTTGTGGATATCGACGCCCGGGTGACGGACACGCTGCATGCCCTCGCGCGCATATACGAACGCGCGGTGGAAGAAGTGACTGTGATCATCCTGGATCGTCCGCGGCACGAAGATTTGATCGCCGAGGTGCGGGGTACGGGCGCCCGAGTGAAGCTCATCACCGATGGCGACGTCGCGGCCGGTATCGCCGTAGCGGTGGAGGAATCGCAGGATCAGCTCTATATCGGCATCGGCGGAGCGGCTGAAGGGGTCATCACGGCCGCCGCGATGCATTGCCTCGGCGGCGAGATTCAGGCCAAGCTCTGGCCACTCTCGCGGCGGGAGGTGGAATCCGCGCGGGAACACGGGATCGACGACATCGAGGCCACCATGCGCACGGGCGACTTGGTGAGCGGAGATGTGATCTTCGCCGCCACCGGTGTCACGGAGGGAGAGTTCCTGAAGGGCGTCGAGTACTTGGGGTGGGGCGTACGCACCCACTCCATGGTGATGTGCAATCGGTGTCGCGACGTGCGCTTCATCCACACCACCCATCTCAATGCAGACACACGCCGGGGTATCCGGCTCTAGAAACGGAGTGGTCACGACTATGTGTATGGTTGCCGACGATACGATGAATCAGGAGGACGTATGGAGCTGACGGAGCTAGAGCCGAGGCTCCTGTCCGACCTGCACGTGGTGGCGGGCGAGCTCGGCATCAAGAACTTCCGGAAGTATTCGAAGCAGGATTTGATCTACAAGATCCTGAGCGAGCAATCCGTGGATCGGGGCGTGCAGTACCGCACCGGCCTCCTGGACGTGTTGCCCGATGGATTCGGATTCCTGCGCACCCAAGGCTACACTCAGTCCGACTCCGACATCTACGTGTCGTTGTCGCAGATCCGCCGCTTCAAGCTGCGCCGGGGCGATGAGATCAACGGGCAAGTGCGCACGCCCAAGGACAACGAGAAGTACCACGCGCTCCTCAAGATCCAGACCGTCAACGGCCTGGATCCGGAGCAGGCCCGGCACCGCCCGAGCTTCGATCAGCTCACCCCGCTCTTCGCCGAGGAGAGGCTGCGTCTCGAAACCACGTCCAATCTCATCGCGCCTCGGGTGATGGACCTGATCTGTCCGGTCGGCAAGGGGCAGCGGGGACTGATCGTGTCTCCGCCCAAGGCCGGCAAGACCACCATCCTCAAGGAACTCGCCAACTCCATCGCGGCGAACAATCCCGAGGTGCATCTGCTGGTCCTGCTGGTGGACGAGCGCCCGGAAGAAGTGACCGACATGGAACGGTCGGTCAACGGCGAAGTGGTGAGCTCCACCTTCGACCAACCGTCCGAGAACCACCTGCAGGTGACCGAACTCGTGCTGGAGCGTGTGAAGCGTCTGGTGGAGGTCGGCAGAGACGTGGTGGTGCTGCTCGACTCCATCACCCGTCTCGCGCGCGCCTACAACCTGGCGGCGCCGGCCTCCGGCCGGATCCTCTCCGGCGGCGTGGACTCGGCCGCCCTCTACCCGCCGAAAAAGTTCTTCGGCGCGGCACGGAACATCGAGGAGGGCGGGTCGCTCACCATCCTGGCCACGGCTCTGGTCGACACGGGTTCGCGGATGGACGAGGTGATATTCGAGGAGTTCAAGGGCACGGGCAACTGGGAAGTGCACCTGAGCCGGCAGTTGGCCAACAAGCGCATCTTCCCGGCCATAGACATCGAGAAGTCGGGCACACGACGCGAAGAGCTGCTCATGGATCCGCTTGAGGCGAAGATGGTCTGGAAGCTTCGGTCCGTGCTCCACGCTCTCGACCCGAACGCAGCCATCGAGCTTCTCATCGGGAAGATCAAGGACACGAAGTCGAATGCTGAGTTCCTCGAGGCCATGCGGAAGAACTCTCGCTGACCCAAGGGGCACGGCGAAGGATCGGGGCGGCGGAGGAGCGATGACGGCACGGATCGGGATACCCGGAGTCCTCGTGGGCCACTCCACCACCACCGAGGCAGGCACGGGTTGCACGGTAGTCCTCGTCCCGGACGGCGCCGTGGCCTCAGTGGACGTGCGCGGCGGTGGGCCGGGCACCCGCGACACCGATATCCTTTCCCCCTACTCCACCGTGAACGAGATACATGCGGTGCTCCTCACCGGCGGCAGCGCCTTCGGGCTGGCCGCCGCCGACGGGGTGGTGGCCTACCTCGAGGAGCGGGACTACGGGTACCAAACCCCTTACGCCCTCGTTCCTCTCGTGCCCGCCGCTGTGATCTACGATCTCGGCTTCGGGCATCCGCACGTGCGCCCTCGCCCGGAGGACGGCTATCGCGCCGCCGCCGCGGCCGCCGAGGAGGCGATGGAAGGTTCCGTGGGAGTGGGCACCGGCGCGACCGTGGGCAAGATCCTCGGGCCCGAGTGGTGTATGAAGGGCGGGTTCGCGGTGTCGACGGTGCACCTGCCGAGTGAGGTGACGGTCACAGCACTCACGGTGGTGAACGCCTTCGGTGACGTCTTGGCCGAGGACGGCTCCATCCTCGCCGGCGCGCGCCGTCCCGCCGAGGAGGGCGGGGTGGGGGAGGGCCCGTACGTCACGGGAGGTCACGCCTTCTTGGACACGAGCGCGTATCTCCGCACCGTCGAGGATCACCCCCGCTTCAACCGTCGCTCGGAACATACGACGCTCTCGGTGGTGATCACCAACGCGTTTCTCGACAAGACCGAGTGTGCTCAGATTGCACGCATGGGTCACGACGGTCTCGCTCGGGCGATCTCACCCGTGCACACACCGGTGGACGGGGACGCCGTATTCGTCCTCTCGGTAGGCGATCGTCGTTCCAGCGTGTTCCAGGTGGGGGTGGCCGCCGCCGAGGCGGTGGCGGCCTCGATCCGCCGAGCAGTGCGCCTCGCCGAGGGTCGTCCGGGCGTGCCGTCTGTCACGGATCTCGGAGCCGCCTGGTGCGACTGATACAGACCAAGGAGGACGTGCGCCGGGCGGTGGCGGGGGCGCGGGCGGCGAAGGGGGCGCGGGCTGCAGTCGGATCCGCCGGCGCTGCGAGGCCCGACCCCACCGGTGCGGCGGAGCCCTCGAGCGTAGGACTCGTGCCTACGATGGGCTTCCTTCACGAGGGTCACCTCTCCTTGGTTCGTCGAGCCCGGGAGGAGTGTGGGTTGGTGCTCATGTCCATCTTCGTCAACCCCACGCAGTTCGCACCGGGCGAGGATCTGGAGCGATACCCGCGCGACCTGCAACGTGACCTTGCGGAAGCGACAGCGGCGGGCGTCGACATCGTGTTCCACCCGGCGGCAGAGGAGATGTACGCGCCCGGGCACTCCACCTGGGTGGATGTGGAGGGTATGACCGACCATATGTGCGCTGCCAGCCGGCCGGGTCACTTCCGGGGAGTGTGCACGGTGGTCACGAAGCTCTTCGGGATCTGCACGCCCGACCGGGCGTACTTCGGGCAGAAGGACGCCCAGCAGGCCTTCGTCATCCGGCGTATGGTTCGCGATCTCGATCTCGGCACGGATGTGGTCGTGTGCCCCACGGTGCGGGAGGCGGACGGCCTGGCCATGAGTTCCCGGAACGTGTTCCTCTCGCCGGAGGAGCGGGGGCAGGCCCCCGTACTTCGCCGGGCGTTGCTGGAGGCGGAAGCGGCCGTCGCCGCCGGGATGGTCGATCCCAAGACTGTCGTGGCGGCGATCCGCACGCGGTTGGCGGAGGCGGCCCTCGTCTCGGTGGACTACGTGGAAGTGGTGTCCACGGACGACCTCCGTCCGGTGGAGAAGATCACGAGCGAGGTGCTGGTGGCGGCGGCGGTGTGGATGGGCGCCACTCGGCTCATCGATAACGTGGTGGTGGCGCCGGCAGCCCCGTAGCCGGGCGGGCCGCCCGCGCGGCCGCTCGGCGGCCCGGGCCGCCCGCGTCGTCCGGCTGGGGCGCGACTCACCGCGCTCCGCCCAGCACCTCCCCAGCGTACAGGTAGCTCATGGAGTCGTGGTCGAAGCACCGGCCTGCCACGCCCCGCTCGGCCATGAACGTGCAGAAGGCGTCGCGGGTGAAGAAGTTGGCTGGTTCGCCCACCATCCGCTCCACCACCACGAGGAGACGGCGCCAACCTCCCGGGTCGATCTCGAGTATCAGGAGGCCGCCGCCCGGGCGGGTCACGCGCACCATCTCCGCCACCGACCGCTCGAGGTCGCGGAAGTGGTGGAAGGCGTCGGAGACCAGCACGGCGTCGAAGGAGCCGTCCGGGAAGGGTACGTCCTCGGACCCGCCGAGTCGCACGTCGAGGGCCGGGTGGGCGGGCACGCGGGCGAGCATCTCCGGTGTCGGGTCGAGGATGGTCACACGCGCGTGGAGCGAGCCCGCGAGGCGTACAGCGAGCCCCCCGCTGCCGCCACCCAGATCGAGGAGCGAGCCGCCCTCCGGCACCCAGGGTCGCAGGAGTCCGGTCAGCGTACCCACGTCCTCCGTGGTCCAGCGTCCGTCGAGGAAGCGGTGGAGCAGCGGAGCGGACCAATTGAAGAATCCCATGCGATCACCTCATGACTCGGAAGAGTAGGTCGGTGGCGGCTTTCGAAGGGTGCAGGGCGGATCGTCCCTACTTCTTCTCCCACTTGAGCAGGTAGGCGCATTCGCTGAGCGTGCTGCCTCGGAGGATCTCGCCGCGCAGGCGGTTCTCCTTCTCGAGCACGTCCATGGCTCGGTTCGTGTACTCCACCGCCTTCTCGCGGGGAATGACGCACACGCCGTCATCGTCGCCGATGATCCAATCGCCCGGAGCAATGCTCACCCCGGAGATCTTGATGGGCACGCCGATCTCGCCGAAGCCCTTGGGCTCGCCTGCCGTGGGTGTCACGTGCGTGGTGAAGAGCGGGAAGCCGAGGGCGCGGATGTCGCCCGTGTCGCGTGCGGCCCCATGGATCACCACGCCCGCCAGCTTGCGTTGGACGGCCGAGTTGGTGGCCAATTCTCCCCACACGGCGGGGAGGACGCCGCCGGCATCGATGACGAGGACGTCCCCTTCGCGGGCTTCGTCAATGGCTTCCACCGGCTTGGCCCAGTCGCCGGGGTAGGTACGCACGGTGAGTGCCGGGCCCACCATCTTGGTCCCGGGAGTGCGGGCCACCAGGCCCGCGAGGTCGCCGCTCCGGTGCAGCGCATCGCTCACGTTCGCCGCCGAGACGCGCTCCAGAATGCCGCGCAGATCGGCGCCCGTGGCGCGCACGAAGTACTCAGATTTCACCACTTCGAGGTTCTCGATGGCCCGCTTGATCTGTTGGGTGGCCGCCGTGGCGTCCTTTGACTTGGTGACCGCTCCGCCCACGATGACGATGGACGCGCCGGCCTCCACGGCCGCGGCCGCCGTCTCCGAGTTGATCCCGCCGGCCACGGCCACGGGGATCGAGACCGCCTCCGCCACGCGTTTGAGGATCTCAAACGGGGTCTTGCCCTCCATCTGCTCGTCGATGGCGACGTGGATGCCGATGTAGCTCGCCCCCATGGCCTCCACCTGCCGGGCGCGCTCCACCACGTCGGCCACCTGCACCATATCCACGATGATGCGGCCGCCGTAGTTGCGCCCCGCCTCCACGCACTCGCGGATGGTGGCGTCGGAAGCCGCGCCGAGGACGCCCACCACGTCGGCACCGGCCTTGATGGCGTACTCCACCTCGGCTCGCCCGGCGTCCATGGTCTTCATGTCGGCCACGATGGTTCTCTCCGGCCAGAGACGCTTGAGTTCCCGCACCGACTGGAGCCCCTCGCTCTTGATGAGCGGCGTGCCCGCTTCCAGCCAGTCCGCGCCTCCCGCCACCGCCTCTTCGGCTACCCGCAGCGCCCGGGGTAGGTCGACGAAGTCGAGCGCCAGTTGCATGACGGGCCGGGTGAGATCAACAGTGTTCATTCTTCAGATACCCCCATGAACTGGACGATCACTTTTCGGTCGCGTGGGATGTGGTCGAAGCAGACGAACACCGCCTCCTGCCATGTACCAAGCGTGAGGCGGCCGCTGACGAAGGGGATCACGAGCGACGGGCCCAGGAGACCGGCGCGCACGTGGGAGTGCCCGTTGCCGTCCTGGAGCAGCAGGTTGTGGCGATAGGGGTCGTCGGCGGGGATGATGCGGGCGAAGAGTTGCTGGAAGTCGTGCACGACTCCCGGTTCGAACTCCAAGGTGGTGACGGCGCCCGTGGCCCCGGGGGCGAACACGGTGACGGTACCCGAGGTGAGGCCGCTTTCCCGCAACAGGTGGCTGATCTGGTCGGTGAGATCGATCACGTCCCCTTCGCCCCGGGTGGAGAAGGTGACGTAGCGCGTCATGACGGTGAACGCGCCGGTAGCGGTGTCGGGGGCCCGTTCTGCGGTGGCGGTCATGATGTTCTCCAGTGCGTCGATGGCGTCGGCCGGGAGTTCTCCCCGCTTGCGGACGAGGTCGAGGGTGGCGTGGCCGAGGGTGCGGTACAGGTCGGCCAGGTCGGGGTCGATCGGGTCGAGGACTCGGAGGTGAGCGGCGACTGTTTCTCCGTCGCCGCGGCTGAGAGGGCCGGTGAGGGCGTGTAGCGTTCCTTGAGCTTCGATGTTGTCGAGGGCGCCCCGTGCGAGGGGCAGGAAGGCCGTGAGCACGTCGGTGGCGGGGAGGCCCGCGCGCAGAAAAAGGTGCTCGGCGGCGTGCTCGACGGTGACGAGGTAGTTGCTCGCCATCACAGCGGCGGCGTGGTAGAGAGTGCGGTCGCGTTCCTCGAGGAGGAAGGGGCGGCCTCCCACCATCTGTGCCACGCGCTCGCCCAACTCGCGTGCCTCTTCGCGGCGGGTCTCGTCGGGGCCGGGGGTCACGGCCACGGCCGCGCCACGCAGGAGTTCCGCGCCGCGGACGGGGTCACTGAAGGTCTGCAAGGGATGAAGTGAGAGTGTGAGGGCGCCGCGCGCGGCACACGGGTCCAGCACCGAGACCGGCGTGGCGCCGCTGGTGTGCAGTGCGGCCCACGCTGGTCTCGCGGAGGCGGCTGCGTCCCGGCCACCCGCGGAGCCGAAGTGGTCGCCCACGGCTTCCGCCAGAACTCGAGCCGCCGCTTCGAGTTCTGCGTCCGGAACGGTGATCAGAAACACGGGGAGCATGGCACCCGGCTCCCGTCGTTTGAAGGCTGCCGCCGCGAGGTCGCCCACCGTGGCCAGCGACGGTGCTCCCAGGAGCTTCACGGCTCGGGCACGTCCCTCTGCCGAGCGGCCGGTGTGTCCGCACACGGTGGCGCCGGCCGCGGTGAGGGCGAGCCCCAGGGAGATGCCCAGACGGCCCGCACCGAGTATGGCGAAGTGGGGGCGTCCGATTTCGTCGGGCGAGCCGGAAGCGACCAGAGCGCCGGTATGTGCGGTGGCCGGCGAGGAGTAGGACTTCTCACCCGGGAGGGGTGTGTCGTTCTTGATGATGGTGACCTCTCGTTCCAGTTCTGCCTGCAGATACCAGACTTCGGTCGCTGTGTTCCGTCCCCGCGTATCGCCCGCCGGTTCATCGTTCCCCGGCATGGGTAGGGGTACGCCTCCAAAGGTAGGCGTCCCGCTCGTGCGCGCCGGCACTAGAATAGCAATACGGCGACCACGCGGCAAACCCGGGAAGCGCCGGCGTTGGGAGTCTGGGTTCGGGGAGGAAGCCGCAGCCACTCGAATCGAGGAAACATCGGGTACCGCGCGGGCGTATGGTGTGGGTGGAACCGATCTCTCGGCCGACGGCCGGCGTGCAAGGAGATGAGTCATGGCTACAAAACTGACACGGTCTCGCGACGACAAGATGGTGTGCGGTGTTGCCGCGGGTCTCGCAAGGTACTTCGACATAGACGCCACGATCATGCGTCTGATCTGGGTGGTGGCCGTGCTTTTGCCCGGTCCGAACCTGATCATCCTCGCGGCGTATCTGGTACTCTGCCTCATCATGCCCCTCGAGAGACCGGGCGGAGCCGTGTGACCCGAGGGTCGGCTCGCCGCTCCGGATACGGGGCGTAGGTCGGCCCGAAGGGAACGTCCGTGATTCCGAGTGAAGAGAACGAGTCCGCGGCTGCGGCCGAGGAACTTCGCGCACAGGCGCTGGCCCTCAGCGACTGTCGCGCCTGCGGTCTCAGTGAAGGGCGCACCCAGGTGGTCTTCGGTGTCGGCGCGGCCGGGGCCCGCCTCGTCTTCGTGGGTGAGGGCCCGGGGTTCCACGAAGACCGGCTGGGTGAGCCCTTCGTGGGCCAAGCCGGCCGCCTCCTCACCGAACTCTTGGCCGGGATCGGTCTGCGCCGCGAGGATGTGTATATCGCCAACGTCGTGAAGTGCCGGCCTCCGGAGAATCGAGATCCGCTCCCCGAGGAGATCGCGGCCTGTTCGCCCAACTTGGTGCGGCAGATCCAGACTATCCGACCGCGCGTGATCTGCACGCTGGGACGCTTCGCCACCCGCCTTGTTGCTCAGACCGATGCGAGCATCAGCTCTATCCGTGGCCGGGCGAAGGCCATGGAGGTGGCGGGCGTGCCCGTGGTTGTACTGCCGGTCTTTCACCCCGCCGCCGCCCTGTACACTCCCGCCAATCGGACGGTGCTGGAGGAAGACTTCCAGCGGCTCCGCCGTCTCCTGGAGGCGGGGGAACGCGCGCTCGTGGCGGATGCGAGCGCGCCGCCTTCGGATGCGGGCCCGCCGCCATCGGATGCGAGCCCGCCGCCTCACGCACCGGGGCCCACCGCTCCCGGCGCCGAGCGCGCCCAGCAGCTTCCCCTGTGGTAGACGGAGCGATGGCGTCGCAACTCTCCGGCGAAGACCCGGACGCGGATGGGGTCTCGCTCCTCGACCGAGAAGACGTCGATCTCTCGCTCCTCTCCGTGTTGGCGGCCCGTCTGGCCCGCGCCGTGCGGCCGGGCGACCTGGTTCTTCTCCACGGGCCGCTCGGAGCCGGCAAGACCACGTTCGTACGCTTGCTGGCCCGCGGGTTGGGGGTCACCGATCAAGTGCGCAGCCCCTCGTTCACCATTGCGAACGTGTACGCGGGGCCCATCCTCGTGAACCATCTCGACCTGTATCGGTTGGAAGGCTTCGATGACGAGGACGTTCTGGCCCTCGACGAGTACGCGTCTCCGGAGGCGGTGACCATGGTCGAGTGGCCGGAGGCAGGCATGTCGCGGTTGGGAGCCGCCGCGTGGACTGTTCGGCTGGATCACGAATCGCTCGAGACCCGACGCTTCCGCCTCGCGGCCCGCGACGCAGAGGTTGCGGCGCGCTGGGAGGCGGCTCGATGAGCCGCCGGGTCGGTTCGACGTCGTCTGTGGTGCTGGCGTTCGACACGTCCGCAGCGGCCTGCAGCGTGGCTCTGCTTGCCCTGGAGACGGCGGATCCGGTCCGGGTACTGGCTCATCGTAGTCTCGCCTCCGCCGGGGCGCAGACCAGGCTTCTGCTGCCACTCTTCGAGGAGGTGCTGGCCGAAGTCGGGTCTGCGCCGAGCGACGTAGAGGCTCTGGTGGTGGGTACGGGCCCCGGCACCTTCACGGGCGTGCGGATCGGCGTGGCTTCCGCCCGCGCCGCCGCCTTGGCGCTCGGCGTGCCTGTGCTCGGAGTGTGCGGGTTGGCGGCCTTGGCGGCCGCGGCCCTGGAGGAGAGCGCCCTGACGAGCGACGAGGCCGACATGCCCGAAGTCGTGGTGCCGGTGGTGGACGCCCGGCGCGGACAGGTGTTCGGCTGCGTCTACCGCCGCGAGACCTCCGAGGAGACAGGCTCGACGGGGGCCACAGGCCCGACGGGGGCTACCGAGGCGACGAGGGCGACCGCGGCGACCGGAACGGCGGAGGCCCGGGAAGTCTGGAGGCGCAGCGGCTCCATCTTCGCCACCGACCCTGAGGAGGTGCCGGCAGCCGTCGCCGCACGGGTTCCCGACGTGGATCTCGACCGTGTGCTACTCGTCGGGCGCACCGACCTCCTCCCCACCGACGTCCTCCCCGCCGGCCGAGCGCGCCCGCTTCTGCGTGAGGTGGATGCCTCCTTTTTGGTGCGGGGACAAGATGAACTCGAGGGGGCGGAGGACGGCGGCGTCGAGGGCCGGCGTCTGCTCTCGTGGTTGCGCGCGACTCTGGGTCGGGCGTGGGTGGAAGGCGCGCATCGACCCGGCGATCTCGGGACGCCCGAAGCGGTGCGGCCGCTTTACGTTCGGGCTCCTGACGCTGATCTCCACATCAAGAAGATGAAGGATCCGTGGGCCTCATGAGCGTGCCATCGGAGAACACGCCCGGCTCGGCGCTCCCACCCCATTACGTACTCCGGGGCATGGAACCCGCCGACCTGGACGCGGTGTTCGAAGTGGAGGCCGCCGCGTTCCCGAAGCCCTGGAATCGGAACATGTTCGAGGAGGAACTCGGACACCCGCTGTCGTGGAAGAGGGTGGCCGAGCGCGATGGCGCCCAGGTGGTGGGATTCGTCATCAGCCGCTTCTACGGGGACGTGTGGCACGTCATGGATCTTGCCGTCATGCCCGATCACCAACGACGAGGCCTGGCGGGGCGTCTCCTTGACGAGTTCCTGAGTCACGTGCCTCCGGACACACCCATCGTACTCGAGGTTCGGGAACGGAACGACGCGGCCATCTGTTTGTACCGGAGCCGAGGGTTCCGCGAGGTCGGTTGCCGCGCCGGTTACTACAGCGACACCCACGAGGCCGCGCTGGTCATGGTGCGCGGGCCGGAGGTGAGCTGGTGAGCGACGCGCGCGCACAGCCACGTGCGCTGGGGGAGCCGGTGGGACCCGCGGCGGAAGGCCCGCTGTTGGCCATCGAGACCTCCTGCGACGACACCGCGGCCGCGGTCCTTACCGCCGGGGGCGACGTGCTCGCTTCGGTTTCGCACTCCCAGGACATCATCCACGAGCGCTACGGGGGGGTTGTGCCCGAAGTGGCGAGCCGGGCTCACGTGGAGCGAGCCACCGTGGTGGTGCGAGAAGCGCTGAGTGCGGCGGGAATCGGTCTGGACGACCTTGGCCGAGTGGCCGTCACGGTGGGGCCTGGGTTGATCGGGGCCCTGCTCGTGGGCCTCCATACCGCCAAGACCATCGCGTGGGCGCGGCGGCTGCCCCTCACTCCCGTGAACCATCTGCACGGTCACCTGGCGGCGGTGTGGCTGGCGGATCCGGCCGTCCCCTTCCCGATGGTGACCCTGGTGGCCTCGGGCGGACACACCATGCTCGTGCGGGTGGACGACCGTCGCACGTTCACGCGGCTGGGTCAGACCCTCGACGACGCGGCCGGCGAAGCCTTCGACAAGGGGGCCCGGCTCCTCGGCCTGGGCTACCCGGGTGGCCGCGAACTCGACCTGCTGGCTGAGGAGGGAGACCCGGCGGCGTTCGACTTCCCGGTGGCCCTGCGACGCTCGGGCACTCTCGACTTCTCCTTCTCGGGCGTCAAGACCTCGCTCTACTATCTGCTGCGCTCGTGGACGGCGGAGGAGCGGGCCGCCCGCGCCGCCGACGTGGCCGCGTCGTACCGGCACGCGGTGGTGGAGGCTCTGGTCTCCAAGCTCCTGGGGGCGGCTGAGCGTGAAGGGGTGGCCGCGGTGGCCATCGCCGGCGGGGTGGCGGCCAACTCGCTCTTGCGCCGCCGACTCGAGTCCGAGGGCGCCGGGCGCGGGTTCCACGTGGTGACGCCCGCGCTCCGCTTCTGCACCGACAACGCCGCTATGATCGGGGCGGCGGCTCTGGCGGGCCCGCTACTCTCCTTCCCCGACTATCTCGAACTCGAGGCCTCCGCGTCGCTCTCGTTGGAGGTCTGGCCGGGAACCTGACGTGCCGGGGTTTCGGTAGTGGTTACGGCGGATCCCGGCGCGGAGACCGCCGCCCGGTCGCATCCCTCGCGACTGCGCGCCGTGAGATCGCAGCCAGAGCCGTGCCGTCTTCGTTTGACATTATCTGAGTGAGGGCATATCATGCGTGATGGGTTGGCACTCTTCAGCGGAGAGTGCCAATTCAACGTAGCGAGCAAGCGGTCGCCCAACGCGACCGCTGGCACGAGCAACAACGAACAGGAGGGTTTGTGCATGAAACTCGTTCCGCTTGAGGACAGGGTCGTCGTGAAGGTCCTGGAGGAAGAGGAGAAGACCGCGAGCGGTCTCGTTCTCCCCGACACGGCGAAGGAGAAGCCCCAGAAGGCCAAGGTCATCGCAGCCGGCCCCGGCCGGTACGACGATGGCGCTCTGGTTCCCATGGGCGTGAGTGAAGGCGACATAGTGGTCTTCAGCAAGTATGGCGGCACCGAAGTCAAAGTCGACGGCGAGGAACTTCTGATCCTCCGTGCGTCGGACATCCTAGCGATAGTACAGTAGGAGGCTCGAGAACCTATGGCAAAAGAGATCAAGTACGGTGAAGAAGCCCGCAGGTCGCTTGAGCGCGGTGTGAACCAGCTCGCGAATGCGGTCAAAGTGACCCTAGGCCCCAAAGGCCGTTACGTGGTGCTCGACAAGAAGTTCGGCAGCCCCACCATCACCAACGACGGTGTGACCATCGCCCGTGAGATCGAGCTCGAGGACCCCTTTGAGAACCAGGGTGCCCAGCTGGTGCGCGAAGTGGCCACCAAGACCAACGACATCGCCGGTGACGGTACCACCACCGCCACACTCTTGGCGCAGGCCATCGTGCGCGAGGGCCTCAAGAACGTAGCCGCCGGCGCCAACCCGCTCGCTATCAAGCGTGGCATCGAGAAAGCCGTCACGGCCGCGATCGCGGAGATCAAGGCTCAATCCAAGGAGATCTCGGGCAAGGAAGAGATCGCCCGCGTGGCCACCATCTCGGCCGACGACCGCGAGATCGGCGACGTCATCGCCGACGCCATCGAGAAGGTCGGCAAGGACGGCGTGGTCAACGTCGAGGAGTCCAACACCTTCGGCATGGACCTGGAGTTCACCGAGGGCATGCAGTTCGACAAGGGCTACCTCTCTCCGTACTTCGTCACCGACCCCGAGCGCATGGAAGCCGTGCTCGAGGATCCCTTCATCCTCATCGCGAACCAGAAGATCGGTTCCGTTCAGGATCTGCTTCCCGTGCTCGAGAAGGTCATTCAGTCGGGCAAAGCGCTGCTGATCATCGCTGAGGACGTAGAGGGCGAAGCTCTCGCCACCCTCGTGGTGAACAAACTGCGCGGCACCTTCACCGGTATCGCCGTCAAGGCCCCCGGTTTCGGCGACCGGCGCAAGCGCATGCTCGAAGACATCGCCATCCTCACCGGCGGCGAGGTCATCACCGAGGAACTGGGTCTCAAGCTCGAGAACACCCAAGCGACTCAGCTCGGTCGTGCCCGCAAGATCGTGGTGACGAAAGACAACACCACCATCGTAGACGGCGCCGGTGACGTGGATCAGATCAAAGGCCGGATCAATCAGATCAAGGCCGAGATCGAGAACACCGACTCCGACTTCGACCGCGAGAAGCTGCAAGAGCGCCTGGCCAAGCTGGCGGGCGGCGTTGCGGTCATCAAGGTAGGAGCTGCCACCGAGACCGAGATCAAAGAGAAGAAGCACCGCGTTGAAGACGCTCTGAGCGCCACCCGGGCCGCCCTCGAAGAGGGCATCGTCCCCGGCGGCGGCGTCGTCCTGGTGCTGGCCATCCCGGCCGTGCAGGCCGTCGAGGCCGAAGGCGACGAGATGACCGGCGTGCGCATCATCGCCCGGGCCCTCGAAGAGCCTCTCCGTCAGCTGGCCAACAACGCCGGTCTGGAAGGTTCGGTCGTGGTGAACGAGGTCAAGGTGCGCGAGAACGGCGTAGGCCTGAACGTCGCCACGGGTGAGTACGAAGACATGATCGGCGCCGGCATCATCGATCCGGCCATGGTCACGCGCTCCGCCCTCCAGAACGCGGCCTCCATCGCCAAGAACATCCTGACCACCGAAGTCATCGTCGCCGATCTCCCTGAGGAGAACGGGGGCGGCATGCCCGGCGGCGGCATGGGCGGCATGGGCGGCATGGGCGGCATGATGTAAGAAACCCGTTGCTGACGGCACCGCCGGCCTCGCGCCGGTGGCCGCCCGATACGACGTGGTCCTTCGGGGGCCGCGGCCGCTTGCCGGCCGCGGCCCCCGTTTCTTTGTCGCTGCAATGAGCCCGTGCCGTGCGGGTTTCAACTACCGCTTGAGAGGCCCCTGGGTGTTCACTTTCCAGGGTAGGTCGCCGATGGACTCCTTCCTGGAGTGCCGGTCGGCGAGCCCTCGGCGGTCGCGCAGCCGTACGTTTCGGGCTTCCTGTGTTCAAAATACCCCAGCCGGGCCCGAGCCGCCGAGACCACGCTGGGATCGATCGTGCACGTCAGGATGGCCTCGCCGCCGCTGGCTCTGTCCAACACGGTGCCCCACGGGTCGACCACCAAGCTTTGTCCGAAGAACTCATCAGCACCAACGCGGCCAACGCAGTTCGCCACCGCCACATAGGTGGAGTTCTCCATCGCTCGGGCGCGGGCGTACACGTATTGATACTCCTCCCACGGCTTCATGTTCGCGGTCGATACCGCGACCAGCGTGGCGCCGGCCACCACCGCTGCTCGCGCCGCTTCTGGAAACTCGAGATCGAAGCAGATCAGAGAGGCGAGCATGCCTGAGGGGGCATCACTCGCGCTGAAGCCTTCGCCGCTTGTGAAATGGGCTTCCTCGCCGGCCCACATATGCACCTTCCGAAAGGAGCTGATCGCTCCCCCACCCGGCGCGACGTGCACGGCGGCGTTGTACACGGCCCCATCATCTCGCTCGGGCATGCCAACGACGAGGTGAAGGTTGAGTTCGTCCGCGAGGGTCTCGAGCAGCCTCACTGCCGGACCTCGGTCTGGTCCTCTCACCACTTCCGCACGAGCGGCAACGTCCGCTCCCAGTTCGCCGGTGCCGTAGCCTGTGACGCAGCACTCCGGGAAAAGGGCGAGTTGGGCTCCAAGTGCGCTCGCCCGACGACTCAAGTCGGCGATTGTCTGCAGGTTGGCCGCCATGTCGAGAAACTGAGGCTCGAATTGGCATACCGCCACCTCATACGCTTCGTGCGGGCCGCCGTTCATTGTGGCTTCCTCCTGGTCCGGGAGTCCGCTGGTGGACCCTTGGTTCCGTCCGCCGTCACGTAAGCTTCCACGATGTCACCCAACGTGCGAAACGCCTCATGTGGGTCGAAGTCGTCCGGGTCGAGGAGTGCCTGGAGGGCGATACCGTCCACCACGGCAGTGAGCAGGGCGCCCAGACCCGCGGCGGACGGGTCGCCGTCCTCAGCCTCCGGCAGGCAGGCTTCGACGTTGAGGCCGCGGTACCAGCTGTAGAGTTCCGCGATCCGAGGTCGGAGACGGTCTGAGCCCAGGATGTGCGGCACCAGGTTGAACAAGGCGTAGAAGGAGTCGGTGTCCGCGGCGACCCGCCTCAGACCGTCGGCCCACGCGTGGATGCGCGCGGGGCCCGGCGGTAGCGCGCGCATCTCGGCATTGACCGCAACCTGGTTGTCCCTGATCAGCGAGTCCACCAGTGCAGCTAGGAGTCCGTCCTTGTCGCCGAAGTAGTACCGCACCATGGCCTTGTTCTCGCCGGCCTCCCGGGCGATGGCCTCGAGCGAGAGTGCTTTGAACCCCTTCTTGCCAAGCAGTCGGCGGGCAGCTTCCACCAAGGCGCGCGCCACCGGCGGCATCGCTGCGAGCGGCATATCGGCCGGCATGGGCAGCCGCGGACCGGCGTCGCGCGCGTCCTTCGCGCGTCCGTCACCGAGGGCATCGGCTTTCCCGCTCACCCTGATCCTTTCCGAATAGTACTGGTGGAGATACCGTGTTGCGTGGTTTTGTTCATTGTTGATACGCTAGCATACGGTCGCATTGTTTATCCAGATAGATAATGCGCTTAGACACGAGGGGGTCGGGGTTCTCGGGGGGACACGCGAGAAACGGGCCTCCCAACCGCAAGGACAGGAGGATTGATGTCATGAAGACCTGGCTGAGGAGTCTCAAGAAGACCATGATTCGGCGGGTGTTCCTCGCCTACTTCGTCTTTATGTTCGCCTGGCTTGTGGTGCCGCCGATGTTCGAGGTTATCAATCGAGTCGAACCGTGGGTTCTAGGCATGCCTTTCGTCGTTTTCATGATCGCAGCGATCTCGTTTCTGGTGTGCTTGGGCCTTGTGCTTCTCTTCGAGATCGAGCGCGTGAGGGGTGATCTGCGATGACGTCCTGGTGGCCGCTCGTCATCACTCTCGTCTACTTCCTGGTCGTCTTCGTGGTAGTGAGGAAGTGGGCCTCCCTCAAGCACGGCAGTATGGATGACTTCGCCGTCGCCGGCCGCAGTTTCAAGTGGTACATGATCATGTTCACGGTGTTGGCCACGTGGTTCGTCGGATCCATCTACACCGCCTTCTTCAGCTATGGCGTGCTCTACGGCACTCTGGCCCAATACGCCACCGTCTACACCCTGGCCGGCTTGGTGCTGTACTACTACATCTCGCCCCGCATCTGGATCTGGGGCAAGGTGCACAACCTGTACAACATGCCCGACTACGTCGAACTCCGGTACAAGGACAAGTGGCTGGGCGTGGTGTTTGCGCTAGCGGGACTGCTGATCGGCGCACCCTGGCAGGTGATCGCCTTCAAGACCTTCGGGTACGCGTTCAACGAGGTCACCTACAACACGCTGCCGGTATGGACCGTCGGTCCTTTCACCATCAGCGTAGGCATCCTGCTCATCGGTGTCTTCGTGCTCTGGTACGTGGTGAGCGGCGGCATGAAGTCGGTGGTGCTCACCGACTTCGTGCAAGGCGTCATCTCCGTGGTCATCGTTCTGGTGGGGGTCGTATTCGTGGCCCAGAAGCTCTTCGGCGGTTTTGGGGAGATCTTCCGCGAGGTGGAGAGGGTCGCGCCCGACCTGCTGGTGGTGGACGGCTCCACGTACTGGGCCGGCATCATCCTCGCGAGTGCACTCGGTTCCTACTGCTGGCTTGAGATCTTCAACCGCATCTTCATCGCCGAGAGCGTGCGCGAACTCAAGTTGGTGGCCCGGGGCGCACCCATCATCGCGACCGTGGTGAGCTTCTTCCTCTTCACCCTGGCGATGGGTGGCATCTACTACAAGGGTGGCATCACCGATGCAGCCGGCGCCGAGTCCGCGTTCCTGGTGTTCTTCAGCGACGCGGGGGGGCCCATGCTGCTGGCCTTCGCGGCAATCGTGATCGTCGCCGCGGAGATGTCTTCCGTGGATTCCCAACTCACCGCCCTTGGGGTGGTGGTCGGCAGGAACGTCGTCGAGAAGGTCCGCAATCGCCGACACTCCGACAAGTCTCTGCTCAGCATCAGTCGGTGGTCGATCATCATCTGGTCGGTGATCGCGATGCTCCTAGCAATGGGCGATCTGCCTCTGCTCATCACCATCGCCATCAAGACCTACGAATTGCTCACCAGTCTCTTCCCGGCCATCATCATCGGGGCTTTCTGGAAACGTGCGAACCGACTCTCCGTGTGGGCCGGGATCGTGGTGGGCTTCACGGTGTCGATATGGATGAGCTATACCCCGGATTTCATCGCGGGACTTCCCGGTTACCTGGGTGGCTGGCCGGCGGGGATGTACGGCTTCGCGGCCAACCTCATCGTGTTCCTGGTGGTGGCCTTTGCTACCGGCAAGCAGGATCACGTGGACGCCCTGTTTGACGAGGTGGAGACCTACGAAGACGAGTACACCGCCCGCGACCGCGGCGAGGTACTCCCGACCTCCAGCATGGCCGAATAGCAGCACCTATCATCACGTAGTCCTCGGGGCCGGGCGCTCGCGCCCGGCCCCCACCAACCGACCTTCGAGGAACCTCATGCTCAGCACGCCAACCTCACCGACTTCGACCCCCCACGCCCTCGATTTGGCCGTTGTGGGCGGCACGCTCATGGACCCGGAGCGGGCGATCCGCACAGTGGGCAATGTCGGCATCCGCGACGGTCAAGTGGTGGCCATCACCCGGGAGTGCCTTGAAGCGCCTGTGATCATCGACGCTACGGGGGCAGTGGTGTGCCCGGGATTTATCGACATCCACGCTCACGTGGACGGCCACGAGTATTCGGCCCAGACCATGGCCATGCAGGGCATCACCACCACCATCGGTGGCAACTGCGGCCTCATGGAGCAGGATCTTGACGACTTCTTCGCAAGGATCGACGCGAAGGGCTTCCCCCTGAACCACGGGATGTTCGTGGGGCACTCCTTCACACTGCGCCGGCTGGCGGGCGTCACCGACAACTATGGTCCGGCCACATCCGAACAGGTTCGTGAGATGGTACGGCTTGCCGAGCACGGCCTCGAGCGGGGAGCCCTCGGCGTCAGCTTCGGCCTGGAGTACGCTCCTGGCACCTCCTGGGAAGAGCTCACTGCTTTAGCCACACTCGCGGCCCGCTACGACAAACTCGTGCCGGTTCACTCCCGCTACGACAATTGGCGCGGCGTGGGAGCGGTGCAGGAGCTGGTGCGACTTGCCGAGACCACCGGCGCCCGCGTGCTCGTGTCCCACCTCACCTACATGACCGGCATGGGTATGATGACCGAGGCGCTCTCGGTTCTGGACGCCGCCAGGGTCCGCGGCGTGGACGTCCACGCCGACAGCGGCCTCTACCATGCCTTCGCCACCTTTATAGGCTCCGCCGTGTTCGACGACGGCTGCTTGGACACCTGGGGCGTCGACTACGACAGTCTCGTCATCCCGACGGGGGAGCATGCCGGTCGACGCCTAAACGCCGAGCTGTTCCGGCGTCTGCGTCGAGATGAGCCCGAGGCTGCTTGCGTGGCGTTCGTCGGCAAGGAATCGGAGGTGTTCGAGGCCTTCGATCGCCCCTACATGATGGTGAGTACTGACGGGGCCGTGGGAGCTCCGAGCCCCGGAACCGGGCATCCCCAGGACGCGGGCACCTTCCCCCGCTTCTTCCGCACGATGGTGCGGGAGCAGGGTAGGCTCTCTCTCATGGACGCCATCCGTCGCTGCACCATCCTTCCAGCCCAGACTTTGGGTCTCGAGGGGAAGGGCACGCTTCGCGTTGGGGCCGACGCCGACCTGGTGATCTTCGATCCCGATCGCGTCGAAGACCGGGCGGGGTACCCGGGCCTGGGCGCGCCAGACGCTCCGCCCGTGGGAATACACCATGTGATCGTCAACGGAGTGTCGGTTGTGAGCGCAGGCGAGTTCCAGTCGACCGCGCGATCGGGCCGACCGATACGAAGGGAGAATCGCCCGTGGATCATGTAGGGGAGGGGAGAAGAAGAGACCCCACGGCGGTGACGGGCAGCGCCCGGAGGGTCGGCGTGTCAATGGTGCAGATGGCCTGTGGAATCGACAGTGCCGAGAATGTCGAACGCGCCGAGGCCCACGTTCGCGCCGCCGCCCGCGACGGCGCCCAGATCGTGTGTCTTCAGGAGCTATTCGCGGGTCGCTACTTCCCCCAAGTGGTGGACGTGCGCGGCTACGACCTGGCGGAGCCCCTTCCAAGCCCGACGACCCGACGGATGCAGACACTCGCCCGCGAACTCGGCGTCGTACTGGTGGTGCCGGTGTACGAGCGCGCGATGCCCGGGCTCCTCTTCAACTCGGCCGTCGTTTTCGACGCTGACGGTTCCGATCTTGGTACGTTTCGCAAGAATCACATCCCCGACGCGCCGCAGTATCTTGAGAAGTACTACTTCACTCCCGGCGACTTGGGCTGGCCCGTCTTTCACACCCGCTTCGGAGTGATCGGTATCGCCATTTGCTGGGACGAGTGGTTTCCGGAGGCCTCGCGGATCCTGGGCCTGAAGGGTGCGGAGATCATCTTCTACCCCTCCGCCATCGGCTCGGAGCCCGACAACCCGGAACTCTCCACTCGAGACGCGTGGAAGACAGTGATCCGCAGTCACGGCATCGCGAACGGGCTCTTCGTAGCGGCGGTGAACCGCGTGGGTGCCGAAGGCGGCATGTCCTTCTACGGCGGCAGCTTCATCGGCGGGCCACTCGGCGAAGTGCTGGTTGAAGCAGCTGGTGAAGAGGGCGTGGTGAGCGCTACGCTCGACATGGGCGCGCTGACGTTCGCGCGCAATCTCCTTCAGTTCCACCGAGATCGCCGTCCGGACACCTACGCAGAGATCCTACGGACCAGCGTGGCCATGCCCGGCATGTAGACACGATCCCTCTCGTGGGGTTCACCGACAAACGATCTGTGGTAGCTTGATGAATCCCGTGTACGTCGCCGCGCCCGTGTACGTCGCTGCGCCCTCGTGCGACCGTGGCCTGTGAACGCACTCAGCAACAGCACGCGAGAAGGACCCAACCGGCATGCAACCGAATGCGCGTACCAAGTCTGCCCCGTCTACACCCCTCACCAGCGAAAAGACAGCAGCTTCACCCAATCCCTGGCTGGTACTCCTGAGCGTGGCCCTCGGGCTGTTCATGGTCGTCGTCGACATGTCGATCCTGAATATCGCACTGCCGCAGATCGCGGGGAGTCTGCACGCCGGCATGGGCAGCATCCAATGGACGCTCATCGCCTACACGCTCCTCATGACCACGCTCGTTCCGCTGTTTGGCCGGGTGAGCGACGTCCTCGGGCGAAAGCGGCTCTTCATCCTGGGCATGGCCATCTTCACCCTGGGAAGCCTGTTCGCGGCTCTCTCGCCTTCCATCCATTGGCTCATCGCTGCCCGGCTCGTACAGGCGGCCGGCGGGGCTCTCATCTCGACGAACGTCCTTGCGATCATCGCCGACACCTTCCCCGAGGGGAAGCGCGGCGTGGCCATGGGAGTGCAGGCCATCCTGGTGAGTGGTGGGGCGGCCATCGGACCCACGCTCGGCGGCTTCCTGGTTACCCGTTTCGGTTGGCAGGCCGTGTTCTATGTGAACCTGCCCGTGGGTCTGATCGCGACTGTGCTCGCTATCAAGATCCTGCCTCCGCTGCGCAGTCATCGGGCCCGAGAGCCTCTCGATTGGCTGGGCGCAGGGCTGCTCATGACCGGCCTCGCCTCGATTCTGCTCGCCATCACACAGGGCGCGAGTTGGGGCTGGACGTCGAACGTCGTACTGGGCCTGGCCGTCCTGGGTCTGGCCGCGCTCGCGGTCTTCGTCTGGTGGGAATTGCGCGTGAGGTACCCGCTGGTGGACCTCACCTTGTTCCGGATCCGGGCTTTCAGCGCCGGTCAGCTGGCCGGGCTGTTCGGGACCATGGCCTTCGCCTCGATGATGTTCCTGCTCCCCTTCTACTGGCAGGGGCTGCGCGGGTTGAGCGCTCAGGAGGCAGGGATCATGATGCTTCCGCTGCCTGCGGTACTCATGTTCGTGGCGCCGATCTCTGGGCGGCTCTCCGACGGACACGGAGCTCGGGCCATCGCCTCCTCCGGGTTGCTGATCGTGGCCTTCGCTTTGCTGCTTATCTCCCGGATCGACGGTCAAACCGCGGTGTGGAGTGTGCTTCTACGCGTCGGCATCCTGGGGGCGGGGCTGGGCATGTTCATGGCTCCGAACAACAACGCCGTCATGTCCAGCGTCGCGGCCCAGAGGCGGGGCATCGCCGCCGGCCTCTTGGCGACGTTCCGCTTAACGGGTCAGAGCGTGGGCATCGCGTTCGTAGGGGCAGTGGTGGGCTCCCTGATGCGCGCGGGGACGGGGGTGGCAGGCGACGCGCTCCCGTCGCCCGATAGGTTTCAGGCCGTGGCCGGTGATCCGGTCGCCTTCGCCGCTCTCAGCGACACCTTCGTGCATGCGATGCAGGTGGCCACCCTCGCGGCCGTTGCGTTCGCTCTCCTGGGTTTCTTCTTCTCCCTTGCGAGGCCGGGCTCGGCCGAGGGAGGGGGGCGTTAGATCTTGAGTTCTCGTGGATCGACTCGCTCGATCCCGAGTACGGCGTCGAACCCACTATCGGTCGAAAGGATCTGAGAGAGGCCGTGTCGCCGGGCGACCGCTGCGTGCAGCAGGTCGCGGGCGGACACTCCTGAGTCGGGTGAGAGCGTTTCACCGAGTTCTCGGGCCTCCTGCATGTCGTCCACAACGATCGGCAGCACGGAGCGGGTACTCGCCAGCACTGCGTCGAATACGACGCGGAGGTCGTCTGTGCGCTGTAGACTCCGGTAGCGGTGCAGGATCTCCTGCAGGGTCTCGACGCTCGTAACCAGCGAGAGACGCCCTGCAGCCCCGGCTTCCAGCGCAGCTGCGCAGGACTCCTTGAACGGGCTGGGCGCCCCGAACGCATACATGTAAACCGAAGTATCGACGTACACAGGTGGCTATCCGGTCTCGTAGGTCTCGTCAAGGAGCCGGGCAAGCTGCCGCGGGTCGGCAGGGACCGGAGTCGTGAGCCCTACGGCCCGCGTCACAGCGGACGACCGCCAGCCCGCCTCGCCTTCGTCGAGAAGACGCGTAATGCCCTCGCGCACGAGGCTGGCAACGGTTGTGTGCCGTGCCGCCGCCCGCTGTTCGAGGCGCCGAAGGGTCAGGCTGTCGACTCTGAGCTCCAATCTGGCGTCCATGGTACCCACCGTCCGGCCTCCTGTCCGTACGACTTTGGTAGTACATTGGTATCCTAGCACGCGCAGGGTGCGTGCAATCGTGCGCAGACCCGGTTTGCCGCGGGCCCCGAAGTGGTAGTGATACACTTGCGCACGCTACCAGTGTCGCCACGGATACCTATCCCTGGGTGCGACCCAAGAAAGGAGCCCCCTAGTGAAGGAACAGGCAGATAAGGCCTTCAAGGAGATGCTCGAGATCTCCACGGATGTGGACAAAGCCGTCCTCTTCGCCGGTGAGGAGGTCGTTGTGTCCAACTTTTCCGAGAGCCTTCAAGGCACGATGGTGAAGAAGGCCCACGAGCTCGCAGCCGCGGGCGCGGGTCGGGCGGTCGACATGGGGTCCGCCCCGTTGACGCAGATGGTTGTGGAGACCAAGGGCGGCATGGTGTTCCTCGTGCGCGAGCCGGAAGACGGTGGCATGGCCATCCTGGCCACGGCGAAGAAGGACAGTCGCATAGGCCTGGTCTTCTACGACATGAAGACCTGCATCCGCGACGCCCAGGAGTCCGACGACTCGGCGTTCGAAGAAGAGGATGCCGTGGTCGAGTCGCTGGAAACGGACGTGGAGCCGGAGGTGGAGGCGTGATGAAGAAGCTGCTGAAGTTCTTCGGGTTCCTGTCCGTGCTCGGGTCCGCGGGCGCCGGTGTCTATTACTACTTCTTCATGCGTCAGAAGAAGCCGCTCGTTGAGCTCTACTTCGACGATGGCGCGATGCTCGCCTTGGACGACTCGTCCACGGACGCCGCTGAGTTCCTGGCGCTGGCCGACGACGTGCTGGCCATGAGTCCGGTGGTTGCCTGATCGGCGCTTCAGTCACCGCGATTCTCCGCATCCCGAACGGCACCGGCTGAGCGTCTGATGGCCATCGAGTCCCCCGGCCTCTCCCCGGAGCTCGCCGAGTCCGCCCTCGCACGCGCTTTGCGCAACGGGGGTGACTACGCCGAGGTCTTCGCGGAAGACCGCTCGTCTCTCTCGGTGCGGATGGACGACGGACGCCTGGAGGAGGTCTCCTCCGGCGTCGATCGTGGTGCGTCGATCCGCCTGGTCAAGGGCCCCACCACGTCGTTCGGCTACGTGGACTCCCTCGACGGCGACGCCATCCTGGCCCTCGCCGACCGGCTGAGTGCCGGCGTGCGCGGGCAATCCGCGCTGCCGGCGTCGGTGCGTGTCCTCACCTTGGAGCCGCGCCCGGTGCCGCGGATCGCACCCGCCCACGTGGACACGTCGCGGAAGGCCGCCATCGTTCGCGCGGCCGAGGAGGCCGCACGGGGGCGCTCGTCCGAGGTGCGGCAGGTGTCGGTGAGCTACTCCGAAGGGCGGCAGCGGGTGTGGGTGGCCTCCTCCCGCGGACCCTTCGCCTCTGATGACCGCACCCGGATCGTCCTCGGTCTGAACGTGGTGGCGGAACGTGCGGGTGTCATCCAAACCGGTCGCGAGACCTTGGCCGGCACGACGGGCTTCGAGCTGTTCGACGACGAGGCCTATCGCCGCGTAGCTCTGGAGGCGGCCGACAAAGCGCTGGTCATGCTGGACGCCCGTCCGGCTCCGAGCGGGCGTATGCCCGTCATCCTGGCCAACGGGTTCGGAGGCGTGCTCTTCCACGAGGCGTGCGGACACGGGTTGGAGGCCGATTTCATCGTCAAGAAGACCAGCATCTGGGAGGACAAGATGGGCTCCCGTGTGGCCGAATCGTTCGTCACCGCCCTGGACGACGGCACCACACCCGGCCTCTGGGGCAGCAACGCTATCGACGACGAAGGTTCGCCCACGGAGGCTACTCTGTTGGTGGAGGAGGGCATCCTCACCGGCTACCTCACCGACGTGCTGCGCGGCGAGAAGTTGGGGTTGGCGTCCACGGGCAACGGTCGGCGCCAGAGCTTTCGTCACATACCGTATCCCCGCATGACGAACACCTACTTCGCGCGCGGCGATGTCTCGGCCGCGGATCTGATCGCCGACACCCCCCGGGCCTTCTACGCCAAGAGCCTTTCCGGTGGACAGGTGGATCCGGCCACCGGCGACTTCGTATTCGGCGTATCGGAGGGATACCTGATCGAGGACGGCCGCGTCGGGCCGCCCCTTAAAGGCGCGACTCTTATCGGCAACGGTGCCGAGGTGCTGCGGGCCATCGACGCCATCGCGGACGACCTCGACGTGAAGGCGGGCATGTGCGGCAAAGAAGGGCAGGCCGTGCCGGTGGGCACGGGCCAGCCGACCCTGCGTCTGCGCGAGCTCACGGTGGGCGGGACGGCGGTCTGATGGGCGCCGCGGTCCCCAGCACGGACCTCCTCGCCGTCGGTCGCGACGCGCTGGCGCAGGGCGCGGGCCTGCCCGGAGACCTCGAAGTGTTCGTGCAGGAATCGGAGACCACCTCCATCAAGGTGTACCAAGGCGAAGTGGAATCCCTGGTGTCGGGCCGACCGAAAGGGCTCGGAGCGCGCTACGTGCACGGCGGGCGCATGGGATACGCCTACACGGGCGACTTCAGCCCGGCCGGCCTGGAGCACGTGGTGGCCATGGCCGCGGCGAACACGGAGGCCGCCGACCCCGATCCGGCCGTCGGGCTTCCCAGGGGCGGCAGCGGAACCCGGTATCCCGATGTGCCCGGCCTGTGGCGACCCGGCCTGCTCTCGACGCCGATGGAGGCCAAGATCGCTTTGGCCGTGGCGGCGGAGCGCGTCGCGCTGGCCTCCCCCCGGATCGAGACGGTTGAAGAGAGCTCCTATGTGGATTCCGCCGGCCGTACCGCCGTCCTCTCCACCCGCGGCGTGGAAGCGTACGGCGAGCAGACCTTCTGCTACGTGTACACTTCGGCACACGCACGCGACGGCGACGACGTGCAGACCGGCCTCGGCTTCTCCACCGGTCGCGAGCCCATGGAGCTGGATGCTGAGGAAGCGGGCAGGGAGGCGGCGCGCAAGGCGGAGGCGTTGTTGGGCGCCCGGCCGTGTCCCACCGGGCTCTACACCGTGGTGCTCGACCGCGAAGTGGCGGCGGCTCTGGTTGGGGTCGTGGTGCACGCACTGAGCGCGGACGCCGTGCAGCGCGGACGCTCGCTCTTCGCCGGACGTCTGGGCGAGCAGGTGGCGGCACCCGGGTTCAACTTGGTGGACGACGGCCTCCATCCGGACGGCATGGCCACCTCACCCTTCGACGACGAGGGCGTGCCGCGCGGTGCCACCGTCCTCATCGGCTCCGGGACCCTGCAGGCCTTCCTGCACGACACGTACACCGCGGCCCGCGAAGGCGGCGCGGCCCGCTCCACCGGGAACGCGGAACGCGGCAGCTATCGCGGCTCGCCCGGGGTGTCGCCCTCGAATCTGGTGGTGGAAGCGGGCGAGGGGAGCCTCGAAGAGTTGCTGGCACGTGTGGGAAGCGGCCTGTACGTGGTCGGGATCACGGGTCTCCACTCGGGAGCCAATCCGGTGAGCGGCGAACTCTCGGTGGGTGCCCAAGGACATCTCATCGAAGGCGGGGCCCTGGCCGCCCCCGTGCGCGAGATCACCATCGCCACCGACATGCTGTCGCTCTTGCGCAACCTCTCCGACCGCGGCGGGGACGCACGCTGGATCCCGTTCTCGGGGAGCGTGCAGACGCCGTCCTTGGCGGTCACCGGTGTGACCGTTGCGGGAGCTTGACATGGAGAAGCACTCGCTCGGGAAGCTGCTCATGGGGGTGGCATATCTGGAGGGCGACTTCGTGCTCCGCTCCGGGAAGCACAGTCGCTACTACCTGGACAAGTACTTGTTCGAGACCGAGCCGCGGGTGCTGCGGGGTATCGTCGCCGAGATGGCGGTGCTGATCAGGAATCGCTTGGCGTCCGGGGAGACGTACCACCGGTTGGCGGCTCCGGAACTGGGAGCCGTGGCTTTGGGGGCGGGGCTCTCGTTGGAACTGGGCATCCCCTTCCTCATCGTGCGGAAGGGCGAGAAGGAGTACGGTACGACGCAGGCCATCGAAGGCGCGTTCGTCGCGGGCGAGCGCGTGGCCGTGGTGGAGGACATCGTCACGTCGGGGGGTGCGGCGCTGGCCGCGGTGGCCAAACTGCGTGACGCGGGAATGATAGTGGAAGACCTGTATTGCGTGGTCGATCGGGAGGAGGGAGGGGCGGAAGCCGTCGCGGCGGCCGGCCTGACGCTCCGTCCTCTGTTCACGTCGTCGATTCTCGGCATCGGGATGTGAGACAATCAAGAGCATCCGGGTGAGTGTACCCGGCTTGCCTAGGGGGGAGGGGCCTCGGTTAACGGGCATTCTTGTGCGGGAAAACCGCATTTGGTAAGGTTATGTCGGATAGTTAATCCCAAGGGAGGCAACGGTGACAAAGTCTGATTTCGTCGAGAAACTTGCAGCAAAGGCCGATCTGAGCAAGAAGGACGCCGCGGCGGCTGTCGACGCGTTCGTGGATGTGGTGACCGAAGCTTTGGCGGCCGGCGAGTCCGTGCAGTTCACCGGCTTCGGGAAGTTCTACGTGCAGCAGCGTGAGGCCCGCGAAGGCATCAATCCGCAGACCAAAGCCAAGATCCAGATAGCTGCCACGACGGTACCCAAGTTCAGTGCAGGCTCGGCCCTCAAGAGTTCTGTTCGCTAATTCGTTTCTTCCCTTGCGTTGTGAAGGGTCGCCTTGCCGGGCGGCCCTTTTGTTTATGCCGCTGGGCCGGACCCTAGGTGGAACGGAAGATGGAGAACTTCGCCGATCGCCTGCTGAACGCCGTCGAGGGTGCGCGGAGTCACGTGGTCGTGGGCTTGGACCCGGACTACGGTCTGCTTCCGCCCGCCATTCGTCGCCTTCCGGCAGAAGCTCGGCCTGACGACTTAGAGGAGCGTGCCGCGCACTTCGGCGAGTTCTTGCGGGGCATCTTGGACGCCGTGGCCGGGATCGCCGTGGCCGTCAAGCCTCAACTCGCCTACTTCGAGGCGCTGGGCTCGCACGGCTATCGTCTCTATGAGGACCTCGTCCGGGACGCGCGCGCCCGGGGTCTTCTGGTGATCGCCGACGCCAAGCGTGGGGACATCGGGAGCACGGCGGAGGCCTACGCCCGCGCCCATCTGGATGTCGCGGGAGCGGACGCGATCACCGTGAATCCCTGGTTCGGCAGCGACGGTATGGAGCCCTTTCTCCGCCGTGCCCGCGGGGAGGGCCGCGGTGTGTTCGTGCTCGTGAAGACATCGAACCCCGGATCGGCGGAGATCCAAGACCTGGAACTCGGTTCCGCGGGTGGCGAACAGGTGCACGAACGCGTGGCCGAACTGGTCGAGGCCTGGGGTGCCGACGCCCGCGGGGTTCGCGGCTACTCAGCGGTGGGGGCGGTGGTGGGCGGTACGCATCCGGCACAGGCCGCCTCGCTGCGGGCCCGACATCCCCACGTTCCCTTTCTCGTGCCGGGTTACGGCGCGCAAGGCGGCACGGCCGCCGATCTCGCCGGTGTCTTCGACGCCGACGGCGCGGGCGCGGTGGTGAACTCGTCCCGGGGGATCCTCTACGCGTATCGAACGCACGGCGGCGACTGGCGCACGGCGGCCCGCGACGCCGCTGAAGAGATGCGGCGCGCCCTGTGGGCTGTGGCTCGGAGTGGGCGCGGCGTATGAGTGGGGCCATCGGCAGAGTCGCGGCGCCCATCGCTGCCCTGGCACTCGTGGTGCTCCTCGTCTCCTTGCTGGCCTCGAGCGATCTCCTGCCCCGCTCCCCGCGGCCGGCCGGCGCCGGCCGGGCCACCACCACGGCCACCACTATCATCGAGTTCCAGCTGGCCGCTCCCGGTGAGGAGCCGGCTTCTTCGTCGGCAGTCACCGGAGATGCCCAGGTCCAAGGGGGACTGGCAGGCGACGCCGCCACCGGCGACTCGAATGAGGCCACGGGCGACTCGAATGACGGCACCGACGGCTCGGAAGGTGAAGGCGGTTCCACCGACGCCACCGCTGCCGCCGACGCTACGGACACCACCGGCGTCGACGGAGCCGGTGGACAGGGGGTTTCGGAGCAGACCTACCGGGTCGAAGCGGGAGACACGCCCTACGACATCGCTCAGCGCTTCGGCGTGTCCACGCAGCGTCTCATGGAGGTGAATGACATCACCGATCCCACCGGTCTCCGAGTGGGCGCGGTGCTGCGCATCCCCTCGGAGTAGGCGCATTCTCGGATCCAGCGGCCCCGACCCGCCCCGCGCCGGAGGCGCCCGGGCGGCGAAGCGTCACTGCCAGCGGCGGTGTACGGCGGCACAGGGTGTCACGGCTCGTCAGGGAGCGGGCGGACGCGGTGTCTCGTCGCGGCGGGCGGCCTTGCGGGTGACGTGATAGATAAAGAGACCCACCGTCACCGCGGGATTGCCCAGAAAGCTCAAGTGGCAGGCGCCCAGATCGAGGTGGCGTCGCCGCCGGGAGGCGCGCAGGAGACGCGGCTCAGGGCCCATGGGGAGAACCCACTCGCGTCCGCCGACCCGGTCCCCGAGCCACACGAACACTCGGGTGGGCCGCAACTCCGCACCGCCGAGTCTCCCCGCGGTGAGTGCCAGAGCCCGCTCTTGGTCGCGCACGGCCACCTCGTCTACCCGGTAGCGTCTGGTGAGTTCGCTCGCCATGTGTGCCGGCGCCGTGCCCTCTACCGGCGGTAGTGGTCGTAGGTGAAGATGAGCAGCACGTCCACCAGCGTCGTGATCAACGCTTCCACGAGCAGTTGGCTCGCCACCAAGAGGGGGAAGATGGTGGTCGCGTTGCTGTAGTAGCCGTCGAACAGGGCGAAGGCCCCTGTCCAGAGGAGTTGGGCGACCAGCAAGAGGAGGACGGCCGCGGTCCAACCGCGGCGCAGGAGATGGACACTCCGCCTGACGGCGGTGATCGGGTCGACGCCTTCGAAGACGAGGGCGTAGTCGGCGAAGATGATGAGGACGGCCACCGGCAGGAGTACGAAGGGGAGCGCCGTGGTCGCCCACGAGTCAGCGTTCAGCGAGAACGGGAACAGGTAGAACACGACACCCGTGGCGGCGTAGAGGGTCGTGAGTCGGACGAACTCCTTCATCGAACGCGGTGCGCGGGGGTATGACGTGCCGGCGATGGCGCGGAAGAAGGGGGCACGCACGGCTGCCGCGAGCACCGTGACCGCCACCGCCGCCACCACGGCCACCACGAGCGCCCCGGGGCTGGAAATGAGGTCGCGGAGATGGGTCTGCAGGTAGGTCCAGCGGGTGAAGTTGGTTTCCGCGAACCGCGTGAATCCCAGCCGGTCCCCAAGTGCGGCGTATACGGCCAGGAAGGCGACGGTGTTCACGACCCCGAGCGTGAAGGGGTATAGGAAAAGGAGTTGCTTGCGCGTGAGGCGTGCCCACGCGTTGCGCAAGGCCTCGCTGATGGCTAACCTCCACACCGGTCGGATGGGTTGCTGCGTCCGCGAGTATAGCATCAGCGGGTCCGTTCCCCTGTGGCACGCCGGCCGTACGAGCGGGGCCGAAACCCGGTCTGCGCCCGGCGGGGAGCCGGTGCGCTCATGCTATACTCCTGCACATGGATCCGAGAATCACGCGCCGCACAGCAGCCCTCCTGCTGTTGCTCCTCTGGTTCCTCACGGTCGGGTCCGGCTCCTTCGGGCTACTCCGCGTGGGGGACGCTCTCTCGGCTACCACCACCACGCTTGGCACGCAGCAGCTGTCGACGGAAGTGCTGCCGCCCGTCGCAGACGCCACGCAGACGGCCACCACCGCTCCACCCCCGACGATACGAGGTGCGGCGGCCATCCTGATCAACATGGACGACGGCCGCGTTCTTTTCGAGAACAACGCCGACGCGCAGCGTTCCATCGCCTCCACCACCAAGATCATGACCGGTATCCTGGCCCTGGAGACCATCCCTCTGGATCGGGTCATCAAAGCTTCTCAGAAGGCGACCGACGCCGGCGAGTCGGAGATCTGGCTGGAGCCGGGCGAGGAACTCGCGGCGGGGGAACTCCTGTACGCGCTCATGGTGCGCAGCGCCAACGACGCGGCGGTAGCTCTCGCGGAGTCCTCGGCCGGCAGTCTGGAGGCCTTCGTGGAAGCCATGAACGCGAAAGCCGTCGAGCTCGGTCTCACCAACACGCACTTCGCGAACCCTCACGGCCTGGAGGGAAAGGAGCATTACAGCTCCGCGCGCGACCTGGCGACCCTGGCGCGCTACGCGATGCAGAACGAGGAGTTCCGGAAGCTGGTGGCCACCGAGAAGGCCAGGATCCCGTGGCCCGGTCGTGAGTACGACCGTGTGCTCGAGAACCGCAACTCGCTCATCGGGTCGGTGCCGTTCGTGACGGGTATCAAAACCGGCTATACGGGGAAGGCCGGCTTCTGCCTGGTGGGGTCGGGTGCGCGCGACGGCGTGTCGCTGGTGAGCGTCATCCTGGGCGAGGAGAACAAGGACGCGGTCAACGCCGATTCGGTGGCGTTGCTCGAGTACGGGTTCTCGCTCTACCGCCAGGTGAATCTCATGGAGAAGGACGTGCCGGTGGCCGAGTTGGATATCCCCTATCATTTCGGCGAGAAGCTCACGTTGTCCACCGACCGGGAACTCGTGCGCACCGTGTTCGCTGCCGACCCGATAACGAAGACCGTTACCGCGCAGCAGCAACTGACGCTCCCAGTGGAGGAGGGGCAGACCCTCGGGAAGGTGACGTTCGAGGTGTCCGGTGCCGTGGCCGGCGAGGTGAACCTCGTGGCGACGAGGTCGATCGAAGCGCCGACGCTGCGGGTGAAGTTGACCTATTTATGGGACCGCATGATGAACTGGCTGGGCAGGGCGACGTGACCAAAGACGACCGCGGGGAAGGCGGCGTGAGAGCGACATGATCCTGACTGTGACCCTGAACGCGGCGGTGGATAGAACCCTCACCGTTCCGAATTTCGAGGTGGGTTTTCGCCATCGCGCCACCGAGACCATGACGCTCCCCGGCGGGAAGGGCGTCAACGTGGCCCGCGCGGTGAAGACTCTCGGTCAGCCGGTGATCGCCACCGGATTTGCCGGGGGGCGCACGGGCGACCGTATCATCGCCGATCTGAACAGGGAGGGCATCCTCTCCGATTTCGTACGCATCGAGGATGTCTCCCGCACCTCCACGGCCGTGGTGGACCCCACCACCGGTCGCACAACCGAGATCAACGAGTACGGGCCGGACATCACGCCCCGCGAGTTGGAGTTGTTGCTGGACAAGATCGACTACCTGTTGAAGGCCGCCGATCTCGTCGTCGCGGCCGGTTCGCTCCCGCGCGGTCTCGAACCCTCCTTCTACGCCGAGCTGATCGCCCGCCTGAAGGCCTCCGGTATCCCCGTCTTCTTCGACACCTACGGGGAGGCACTCCGCTACGGCATCAAGGCCGGACCGGACATGGTGTTCCCCAACCAGGTGGAGGCCGAGATGGTGGTGGGTTACGAGTTCAGCAGCAACGAGGACTTCGTGCGGGCCGCCGGGAATATCCGCGCCTTGGGCGTGACGTCGGCCGTCATCAAGTCGAAGATGGGGTGTGTCGCCCAGATCGTGGACGGCGGGCGCGTACACACCATCATGGGTAGGGCGCCTCAGGTGGAGGCGGTCTCCACCGTCGGTTCGGGCGACTCCATCGTGGGGGGATACGCCGCCCGTTTCCTGGAGGGGGCTTCTCCGGATGACTGTCTGCGCTTCGCCCTGGCCTGCGCGGCCGCCAACGCTCTCCAGCCGGGTGCCGGGGTGTTCGATCCAAGTGACGCACACCGGCTTGCGCCGGGTGTGGAGATAGAGGAGGTGGACGCGTGACGCGCGACGACCAGCGTCGTGTCCTGGTGCTCGACTTCGGGGGCCAGTACGCGCAGCTGATCGCGCGCCGGGTGCGGGAGTGCCGGGTGTACTCGGAACTCGTGCCCTACGACACGCCTCTCGAGGACCTCCGCGCGGCGGAGCCCGCGGGCATCATCCTGTCCGGTGGCCCGAAGAGCGTCAACGCGGCAGGTGCGCCCACCGTGGATCCGGGCGTGCTCGGACTCGGGGTACCGGTGCTTGGTATCTGCTACGGTCTGCAGCTCCTCGCCAAGCTGAGCGGGGGAGTGGTGGCCCGCACCGACCGGGCCGAGTACGGCGGCATGGACATCGAGGTGGTGGGCGAGAGCCCGCTGTTCGAAGACCTGCCGCGCGAGCAACCCTCGTGGATGAGCCACGGAGACGCGGTGCTGGAGACGCCCCCGGGCTTCACTCTCACGGCCCGCAGCCGCTCTCTGCCCGTGGCGGCCGTCGAAGACAGAGCCCGCGGTCTGTACGGCGTGCAGTTCCACCCCGAGGTGCGGCACACCCGCTACGGGCAGGACATCCTCAAGAACTTCCTGTACCGCATCTGCGACATAGCTCCCACGTGGACGCCGGTCTCGATCATCGAGGAGTCGGTGGCGCGCATCCGCGAGCAGGTGGGCGACGGTCGGATCATCTGCGGCCTTTCCGGCGGGGTGGACTCCGCCGTGGCCGCGCTCCTCACCTACAAGGCGGTGGGCGACCAGCTCACCTGCATCTTCGTGGACCACGGGCTCATGCGCAAGGATGAGGGCGAAGAGGTGGAGAATGCCTTCGGGCATCATTTCCACGTGCCCCTCATCCACGTGCGCGCTCAGGAGCGCTTCATCACCAAGCTGGCCGGTGTGGAAGATCCGGAGACCAAGCGCAAGATCATCGGGGAAGAGTTCATCCGCACCTTCGAGGAGGAGGCCCGGGGTCTCGGCGACGTGGGCTTCCTCGTGCAGGGCACGCTCTACTCCGACGTGATCGAATCGGGCACGCGCGACGCGGCCAAGATCAAGTCGCACCACAACGTGGGCGGCCTCCCCGAGCACATGGATTTCGACCTGGTGGAGCCGCTGCGCATGCTCTTCAAGGACGAGGTGCGCGTGGTGGGAGAGGAGCTCGGGCTGCCCGACTCCATGGTGTGGCGCCAGCCCTTCCCGGGGCCGGGCCTTGCCATCCGCATCATCGGCGACGTCACCGAGGAGCGCCTCCACATCCTGCGCGAAGCCGATGCCATCCTCCTGGAGGAGGTGCGGCGGGCCGGGTTGTATCGCGAGCTGTGGCAGTCGTTCGCGGTGCTCCCCGCAATCCGCAGTGTGGGCGTCATGGGCGACGAGCGCACCTACGCGTACCCCATCGTGATCCGGGCGGTCACCTCCGAGGACGCCATGACCGCGGACTGGGCCCGTCTGCCCTACGAACTTCTGGAACGGATATCGAGCCGGGTGATCAACGAGGTGCCCGGTGTGAATCGGGTGGCGCTGGACGTCTCCAGCAAGCCGCCCTCCACCATCGAATGGGAGTAGAAGACCACATGGCCGACGAAGATGGCCTGATGCCGACTGAGGACGAGATCGCCGACGCGGACGCCGATACTGGCGCCGACACCGTTGACGCGGAGGCCGACTCCGACGCCGGCGCGGTCGCGGCCGAGTCCGCCGACGACGCGCCCGAGCCCGGAGCGGGCGACACCGACTACGAGTCCTTCCGCGCGGGCGCGCCTGACGGATCGCCGCTCGAGGACCGGGAGCGCGGCATTCCTCGGCGGGACGGCCCCCGCGAGCCCAGCTCCGACGACGAGCTCGAGCTCATCTACCGCCACGCGCTCCTGGCCGCGGCCACCGCCTCCGGCCTGAAGGCGGAGGAGATCCGTATCCTCGATGTCCACGGCCTCGTCACCTACACCGATTTCCTGGTTCTGTGCACGGGGCGCAGCGTGCGGCAGACGCGGCGCATCGCGGAGGAGATCGGCTTCAAGTTGAAACAGGAGCTCGGACGGATGCCCAAGCAGGTGGAGGGCGCGCAATCGGGCGAGTGGGTGCTCATCGATTACATAGACTTCATCGTCCACGTCTTCACACCGGAAGCACGCGAGTTCTACCGGCTTGACGTGCTGTGGAAAGAGGCGTCGGTAGACGTGATCGAGTAGGCCCACCTGGCCGATGCGCTAGTCCGCATTCCCGCCGAAAGGCTTGGTCGACATCTATCCGCATGACTGAATCAAAAAGGGCGCTCCCTGCGTAGAGTGCTGGTGAGTCCGGCAATCCATGTGTGGGGGTCAACCAGCATGTCTTCTCAGTCGTTCCTCGAAAGACTCGCCCGCCGCTGCGGTGCGCATCCGTGGCGAGTCCTCGCCGTCTGGGCGGTCGCGCTGGTCGCGTGCGTCGCCCTGATAGCCCTGTTCCTCGGGGATAACCTCTCGGGTGATGGGAATTTCACCAACGAGCCCGAATCGGTGCGGGCCGACACGCTCATCAACGAGCGCACCAATCCCACCGAGCAGGTGACCGAGCTCGTGGTCGTGAAATCGGCGACGCTGACGGTTGACGACGCGGCATTCCGTGCCAAAGTGGACGCGGTCGCCGCTGCGGCTACGGGGCTGGGCGGCGATGTGGTCTCCAGTGCCGTGGGCTACACGATGGTGCCCGATCCCTCGCTCGTGTCGATCGATCGACACGCGGCGATCGTCTCCGTGGCCATGCCGGGGACCGTCGAAGACGTCACCCCGCACCTCGAGGAGCTGGACGCGGCCGTCAAGGGAGCCGGTGAGACCGGTGACTTCGAGGTGCTCGTCACCGGCAGCGCGAGTATCCAGCAGGAGTTCAACGAGATCGGCGAGACCGACCTGCGTACCGGCGAGACCTTCGGCATCGGCGTGGCCCTGATCATCCTCGTACTTGTGTTCGGAGCGGTGGTCGCGGCCGGCATCCCGCTCGCCCTGGCCGTCGTGTCGATCGTCGTCGCGCTGGCCATGGCGGCCGTCACCAGCCAAGTGCTGGAACTGAGCTCCTTCATCACCAATATGGTCACCATGATCGGCCTGGCCATGGGGATCGACTACTCCCTGTTCATCATCTCCCGCTTCCGCGAGGAGCGGCAGGCGGGCCGGCCGAAGTTGGACGCCGTCGCCCGTACCGGCGGCACCGCCGGCCGGGCGGTGCTCTTCAGCGGCGGCTGCGTGGTCCTGGCCCTGGCCGGGCTCCTGCTGGTGCCGAGCAGCATCTTCCACAGCATGGCCCTGGGGGCGATGTTCGCCGTCTTCGGCGCCGTACTCGCCGCGTTGACCCTGCTCCCGGCTGTCCTCGGCCTGCTCGGCGACCGCGTGGACTCCCTGCGCGTGCCCTTCCTCGGTCGCGCCCGTCGCGAGGGCCGCGTGGACAGAGGGTTCTGGCACTGGGCGGGCCACGCGGTGATGCGTCGTCCGATCGTGAGCCTCGTGCTCGCGTGCGGTCTGCTCCTCGGTGCCTCCAGCTTCTACTTTCAGCTCGACAAAGGCGCCGGCGGAGCTGATACCATGCCGCCGAAAGCCGAGTCCGGGCGCGCCTACCAGATCCTGGCACGCGAGTTCCCGAGCTCCCTTCTCAGCAGCGTCTACGTGGCCGTCGACGGCGACGCCGCCGATCCGGGGGTGACCGCGGCGGTCCAACGGCTGACCGCCTCCATCGAGAACGAGCCCGCCTTCGAGGGGGCGGTCACCACCCAGGTGGCGCCGAGTGGCGACCTCACCGTGCTGCAGTTCCCCCAGACCGCGAATCTGACATTCGCGCAGGCCCGGGCGGCGGTCGAGACGCTCCGTGAAACCTACGTGCCCGCCGCCTTCTCCGGGGTGAGCGCGGAAGCTCTGGTGACCGGGCAGACCGCCGGCATCACCGACTACCTGGATACCATCGACGGTTACACGCCCTGGGTGTTCCTGTTCGTGCTCAGCCTCAGCTTCGTGTTCCTGATGGCCGTGTTCCGCTCCCTGGTGGTGCCGCTCAAGGCCATCCTGATGAACCTGCTCTCGGTGGGCGCGGCCTACGGCCTCCTGGTAATGGTGTTCCAGAAGGGGTGGGGCGCCGAGCTGCTCGGCCTTCAGCAGGTGGAGTACATAGAAGCGTGGATCCCGCTCTTCCTGTTCGCGATCCTCTTCGGCACCTCCATGGACTACCACGTGTTCCTGCTCAGCCGCATCCGCGAGCACTTCGACGAGGGGTACAGCAACACCGAATCGGTGGCTTTCGGACTCGCTTCCACCGCCCGCATCATCACCGGGGCGGCGGTCATCATGGTGGCGGTGTTCGGCGGATTCGCCGCCGGTGACCTGGTGATGTTCCAGCAACTCGGCTTCGGGCTGGCGATGGCGGTGCTCCTGGACGCTACGATCGTCCGCACGGTGCTGGTGCCCGCCGCCATGAAACTTCTGGGCGATGCCAACTGGTGGCTGCCGAGCGGCCTGCACTGGCTGCCCGACCTGCGGGTGGAAGCGAAACCGGTAGGTGTCAAGACTGAAGAAGCACCCTGCTACGAGTAGCTTCCCCTCCACGCCGCTCCCCCCGGCGTGTGCCCCGGAAGGTCTCCGTCGCGGAAGGCGGCGGGGCCCTTCCGGGGCTTCTCTTCCCCGCCCATTCTGGCTTTCCCCGCGCGGTTGCACGCCTCCAGGGGAGCCGGTATACTCCACCTCCGCCTGACGTGGGGGTATAGCTCAGCTGGGAGAGCGCGACGCTGGCAGCGTTGAGGCCAGGGGTTCGAGTCCCCTTACCTCCACCTCGGTAGACGAAAGGCCCCGGAGGAGTCCATTCTGAGGACTGCGAAGGGGCTTTTTAGCTGGAAATCCTCGATAACCCCGTCGCGGAGTTGCATGTTCGAAACCACCGATCCGAGCACTTCGCGCTGTTCATCTGCCGTGCCGCCCGCGAACTTGATTCTCGCCCCGGCCGCCGTCCGAACGAGGCTTTCCAAGCGGCTTGTGCGGTCGGTGGTAGGGTCGAGGAGTTCGCCCAGGCGATGTTCGAAAGTACGGTGCTCTTCGGTGAGGTCGGCGGCCTTCTGCCGGTACGCGCCTCCGTCGATGACTCCGTCAAGGTAGGCTTCAAGGAGGCGTCCGCTCCTGCGGTCGTTCTCGGCGAGCAGGCGTTCGAGGTCGTGGCGCTCCCGCTCGCTTCCCTTCGCTCCGGTCTGATCGAGGAGGCGTGACTCCTTGAGAAGCGCTTCCACCAGATCGGGACCTAGCTCGATCTCGGCGAGGATGGATTCCACTTGAGCGGCCAGGGGTTCTTCCCGGATGTACTTCCGTTGGCCGCAGGCGTCGCGGCCCTTGCCGAAGGTGCAGTGGTAGTAGACGTGGCCCCGTTGACGCTCTGCCGTGATCTGGCAGCCGCATTCAGCGCACACCAGAGGGCCCCGTAGGCCGTAGACGTGGCGCTTGGCTTGGTTCTGTACCTTGTTGGGGTGGAAGCGCTCCTGGACGGCCTGGAAGAGCTTGGGCGTGACCAGCGGTTCATGCTTCCCCGGATGGGTGCGGCCCCGATAGCGGACATCGCCCCGGTAGAAAGGATTGCGGAGGATCTTGTGGAGCGCGGAGACGCGGACTTTCCCCCCGTAGACCGACCGGAACCCCCGTTCATGCAACTGGTCTGCCAACTTCGATAGCGAGAAGGTGCCGGAGGCGTAGCGTTGGAAGGCCCAAGCCACATGGCGCGCCGCGACGGGATCGACCACCACACTCCTGGTCAGCCGTTCATTCCGATAGCCGACAGGAGCGCGACCGGGCAGCCCTCCTTGCGCAACCTTCTCGTCCATGCCCTTCTTGACTTCTTCGCGCAGGTTCCCCAGGTAGAACTTAGAGGTCGAGAGCTGGATGTCGCGGAGGAGCTCACCCTGGGGGGTGTCGGTCACGTCGCCGAGGACGTAGCGGGCGCGCACCCCGAGCTCTTCCTCCAGACGGATCTGATCGGAGAAGTTGCGGTAGAGGCGGTCGAGCTTGTGGGCCACGACCACGCGGACGTCTGCATGTTCCCGGAGGTAGTCGAGCATCCGTCCGAACTCCCGGCGACCGGCTCGGCCTGCGCTTGCGGCTTCCACGAACTCGGCAGCGGGTTCGAGCCCTTCTTTCTCGCAGAAGGTCCGGATGGCCTTCAGTTGCGCGGGGATGGAGTAGCCCTCTTCCTGCTGCTCCTTGGTGGAGACCCGGGCGTAGATCACGCAGGGAACCTGCTCCACTGACTCCTCCTTCATCCCACGAGCCTGCGTCGGCGCTCCTGCACTCGCTCCGGAAACTCCTTGCCACTCTTGTCAATGTAGCTTCTCGCCTCCCGTTTCCACAAGTCGAGCGCCCGCTCGAAGTCGTAGACGCCGAGGTGTGCGGCCCCACTCACAAGGAGCCCGAGGGCCTGCGGCACCGTGCGCCGGAAGGAGGCGGCGTAGCGCTCGGCTCGCACGCGGGGGAGGGGCATTCCGGCGAACGCGGCTTCCGAAAGAGCCTGCCAGCGGGGGTCGCGTGCCCAGCGGCTCCGGTTCTCGCCCGAGGGCGCCCGCAGTTCGCACCACAGGAGCGCGTAGCCGAGCAGTCGGTCCAGGTGTTGGAAGGCCACGTCGGCATCTACACAACCCAACTCTCGCAATATCGGTCGGCGAAGCTGAGCCTCGAAGCGCCAGACGTCCGCGCTCTCGTCGTAGTCTTCGCTCTGCCGCCAGACCGCCCGGAACCACCCCTTCCCGGAGTTCTGGATCTCACGGCTCTTGTTGTACACCCGCACGACGAGATCACCCCGCCCGAACTGAAAGGTCTCCGGGTGCTCCAGGTTCGGGTAGATGGGACGGAAGGGGGCGGCACAGACCGCGTTGGTCATGTCGGCCACGGTGGGCTCGAAGCCTTGGAAGTCGACGGCGAGGTCGATGCGGGACAGCCCATCAGGCCGGGCGCCGAGTTCTTTTGCGAGGTCGGAGGCGAGCTCGTAGAGAGGTTCGTGACCGTAGGCCACCAGGCCGCAGGCGAGGAGGCGTGCGGAGACGGTGGGGACGCGCGAGGAGGCAGAGAGTCGGAGGTGGATGTCCTCGTGCTGGAGAAGATAGCGCCAGCGCGCGAGGCCTTTGCCGGCCACCATGAATTCCATCCTGCCGACCGAGAGGGGTTCAGGTAGGTCGTTCCCTTGGGCTTTCACCTTCGCAGCCTCCAGGGTGTCTTGTAGGTCCAGCGAGAGGGTTCCCCGGAAGGAGGCTTCGAGGGTGTCGACTCCGGAGAAGAGAACCCGGATCATGGGGTCTCTTTGTTCTTTTCGTAATTAGAGGGCCCCATGTTATAGACGGGGGGCCCGGGAGGGGCGTCATCGGCCGGGACCAGGATTCCGAGTTCGCACAGCCGGAGGAGCTCCAGGGCGAGGGCGCGCGCCTGCGCGCTCTCAAGAGCGCACCCGCGTGCGCCCAGCGCCCGGTTGAGGGCTTCCCCGACCTCCGGGGTCTTGATCTGATTTGGTCCCTGTCCGCTTCCGCTCGCCATGATGTGACGAGCCTAGCGGGGCATCCCCCGGAATCCGGTTACACAGAATCGGTCAGTTTTGTTACCCGCTTCTCCCAGCGAGTGCGCCCTGACTTCACGCGGTTCCGCCAGCGTTCAACCTCGTCGTCGAACTCCTCGTCGTCAACCGCCCGCAGGTCGAAGCCGTCGGCCTCGAGCTCCATTTCCGCGATCTCTCTGTCCTTGAACCCTTCGTGCTTGTGTCTGAACCGCCGGGACTGCGTCACGGGGTCTTGGACGGACTGCAGGCTTTCCCGGGGCATGATCCGCTGGTATTGGTTCCAGAGCTCCTCGGTGAGTGAGTCGAGGTCACTCGCGGACGAGGCGACAAGAATGACCATCGGCACCCGCTCACCTTCTCGACCGATCGTCACGCTGTGCACCCCTCCGGCGAACCCCTCTAGGTACCCCCCGGGCTCGCCGGTCTTGGCCCAACCGAGGATGAATTCGGCCAGCCAAGCATCCCACCCGAGAGCCTTGGTGATCGCGGCGGCTCCGTCCTTGACCTTCTTGCCCTTCCATCTCTTGGCGAAGTGGTCGGCGAGCGCATGGAGGGCGAGCGGCGCAGAGGCCCGGAGGACCTTTCGGCTCAGGCCCGGTAAGAGGACGCGGATTCCGGCGAGTCCGTCTCCTGCCGCTCTCTCGAGTGTCCGCCTTCGAACCTCCTCGTCGGTCACTCCGTTGGCCAGGTCGGCCTCCGCCTGACGCATGAGTTCACGCATCTCCGGGGCAGCGGCTACGGTCTGGCCCCAGGCGAGGCTGTTTCGGTTGTCTTGCTTTCCGGGCTTCACAGGTGGGACGATAGCGTGGGTCTCGGACGGAAGTTTCCCTGCGCCACTCTAGGCTTGTCCTCCGATGGTCCCTGTGGCACCGCACACACAGTATCGGAGCACGGCCGTCACCATGAGTATGGCGGGGCCTCACGTTCCGCTAGAGTGCAGGAGTGCCCCGGGCAAGCACCGGTCGCCCATGTGCGAAGATTGGCACTAGGCACCATTCTACAGTCGGAGGCAACGTGAGTGCGTCTAGAGCATGGGGGGGACATGGATAGCCAACTGCGTGGTCCGCTGCGAGTGCTCGAACAGCTGTGCAACACAGCCGCGGTCCTGGAAACCGGAATGCCAGACGACATTCTGAAGCAGCTTGTTCTCCTCCATCTGACCCTTGATCTAGATGGCGGGTCAACGACAATCGAGGGCCTGCGGGTCGGGCTCCGCGAGAACTACGAGCTCTCTCCTCTTCCAGATGACCTTCGTCAGGCTGTGGACCATCTACAGGAAGCGGGCGAACTCACTGTCAATCAGGGCGGAATGATTGCGGTCGTTTCGAAGACGAGTGCGCGAATCAGAGGCGAGTGCGATTCCGGGAGGGAACTAGAGCACCGCGTCAAGGCCGAGTGGCTCGGAGCTTTGTCGGCATCGCATCCTGATATTCCAGGTGAATTGCTCTGGAGTGCTCTCGAAGAATTCATTCAGTCCGCGTTCGCACGTCACGGAATGCAGACCGCCCTACTCATTGACCCTGCGTTTGAGACCGATCAAGATCACGAAATCAGCCTCTCTGCCCTGCAGACCCAAGCCGTCGGGAAGTATCTTCCTGAAGAACTGCGTGACAGTGCCGTGTCTCTCATCGCTGAGTTCCTGGCGGGCGTGGGTGAGAGTTCGGATCGCGTTCGGTACATCGGACGACTTGCCGACACTGCTCATGCCTTCTTCATCATGCATGTGTCGCCTGAGGTGGCCCACACAATGCGTGAAGGCCTGTCCCCAATTACAGTCTTCCTCGACACGAACTTTCTCTTTGCATTCATAGGCCTCCACAGCGACCCGTATCGGGAAGTCGCCGACCGGCTCGTGGAGGCTGTGTCGAAGCACAAGCTTCCCATCAAACTTCGGTATCACGAGGCGACAGCCAGAGAACTGAGCGGCACGCTCGATTACTACAAAAGAACTCTCGGCAGCCACCGCTGGTCCCAGGCTCTCAGCCGCGCAGCGATTAGCACCAACTCTGTCTCGGGAGTCGAGTACGAGTACCATCGCCGTAACGCGAAGACACCCACAGACGTGGCAGTCTTCTTCAGGCCCTTCGAGCACTACGACGTGATTCTCAGCGACAAGGGCATTGAGATCTACCGCGGTTCGGACAAAGGTGCGGACTCGGCGGATGCGATTGCCGCAGACTATGAGCGGGAGCTGGCCAGGGACAAGCCACCCTCGGCAATCGAGCACGATGCGAAAGTCCTCGCAACCGTCCGGGCCCTAAGGAGCGAAGCCCACTCGTCTCTTGAAGCAGGATCTCTCTTGGTCACCTGCGACTATACACTGTACCGATATGACCAGCGGGCTGCTCGCAAAGGCAATACCCCTGTGTCCGTGCTCTTGCCCAACATGCTCTGGCAGATACTGAGATCATTTGTGCCAACAACCAAGGAGTACGATCAGGCATTCGCGGACACCTTCGCGCTTGCAGAGTTCCGTACAATTCGCAGCACATCGGGCAAAGCAGCCTCCAAGATGCTGAGCTACCTCGCCACATTCGGTGATCTCCCCGAGGAGACTGCTGCCAAGATGCTTTCCAACGATGTGGTTCTTGGCCAACTCTCGGCGGCAGATAGCGATGGCGAAATTGCCAGCATCATGGACTCTGAGCTTGTTCGGCTCAACCAGCAACTCGTGGAAGAGAGTGCTGCTCTTGCCGCCCAAGTTCAAGACTCGACCGCTCGTCAGTCAGAATTGGAGAAGGAATCCAAGCGACTGCGTGAGGAGGCAGCCGCGAACGAACGAGTGGCGGCCGAGCGGACAGAGGAGGCGGTGCGAGCAATTGAAGCCGCCAGGGACGCCGACCAGGCTAGACAGGCGGCGAAGGAAGAAGCGAAGCAAGGAGCCCTTGAGCACGACAAGCAGATGAAGAGATTGTGGGCTGCGGAAAGGGAACGCGCCAGACAAGCCCACGTCGCCGCCGCTCTTGTGGCTGCTCTGGTCCTGGCCATACATCTCATCCTCTGGCTTGGCGTCGGATGGCCGCAATGGCTGGTTTCTCATGATCGCGCGCTGGCCATGGAATTGCTTATTCTGGCGGGTGTTGTCGCGGGGGCCATTGCGATATTCGAAGCGGGATGGAGACGCTACCTCATTGGCACCGGCCTAGTCTTCGCCCTCGTCATTGCGGTCTTGAGTCAGCTCTAGGAACGCGTCACCCGACCCCGAGGCTCATGCGAATCGCTTCACTCCCCGTTCGCGCCATACAACGGTGGGCTGACGTTCGAAGCGCCTCCACGACAGCCCGGTCAGTGGACGACCTCCTAACGAGATGAGCTTCGAAGCGCCTCCACCACAGCCCTCCATGCCACACGCTATCCGTTGTGGCCCCTCTGCCCATTGTCTGCACCTCCCAGCATCCGAGGCTGGGCCCATAAAGGGGCTCCAAGATGCCTCGCTCGCCGAATACGCGCCGCAGGGTTGTACGCCGGGGTGTCACCATACGACCTTCTAGCAGTTCCCCTGGAAAGTGGATAGACTAACAATCGCTTTTACAAAGGTTCGCTGGCTTGCCCGTCCGCCTCATATGACAGGGGAAGATCTTCAATGTCCAAGACACACACCGTTCGATCAGTGTTCGGAATCTCTCGAGGTTTGCCTCTCAACTACGTGGAGCGCAAACGCGTAGACTCTCGAATGGTAAGCAACCTCAGCCGGGATAAGCACCTTGTAGTTTACGGGAGCTCCAAGCAAGGCAAGACTTCATTAAGGCGGCATTGCCTCCAATCATCAGATTACGTGGAGATTCACTGTACCAACAAGATGGCACTGCGCGATCTCAACGCAGCGATTCTTAAGGCCGCAGGTTATACTCTAGCCCAATCCCAATCAATATCAACAAGTGGCCGCAATAAGATTGTGGCTAGCATAGCGGCGGCTTTTCTCGGCACCGGAGTGTCAATTGCAGGTGAGAAGGAAGAGACGCTCAGTAAGACAGTCAACACGTGTTCAATAGAGCTCGAGATGGAAGATGTCAATGACATCATCAGGGCTCTCGAGGAGATTGATTTTCACAAGTATATCGTTCTCGAGGATTTCCACTATTTGCCCATCGAAGTACAGAAGGAATTTTCCGTCCAGCTAAAGGCCTTTCACGAGGCAGACTCAGCAGAGCAGATTTGCTTCATCATTGTGGCGGTATGGTTGGAAGGCGATCGACTCTTGGTATATAACGGGGATCTGACGGGAAGAGTGGTGTCTATCAGTGCAGATCGCTGGTATGCGGAGGAGCTTAGAAGTGTTATCTCACAAGGAGAAGCTCTGCTCAACATAGTGTTTACGGAGGGATTCAAGATTGACCTCATAGATAGGTGCGTAGATAGTGTATTCATCGTGCAAGAGGCGTGTGAACTGGCTTGCGAGAAGGCGGGGCTAGTTGCGACCCACGAAGGCAAAGAACCACTTGAGATTGGGTCTGGACTAAAGGTGAAGGATTTGCTGCGGATCATCGTTGATCAGCAGAAAGGAAGATGCAATGAGTTCATACACAACTTCTCCAGTGGTTTTCAGGATACAGAGTTGCAGATGTACAGATGGATCATGTACTGCGTCGTCAGCGAAGAGACCGAGAAGCTGGAGATGGGGTTAAAATATGGCGAATTGAAGAGGAAGATCCTTTCGATGCATTAAAAAGGGCACTCGCTCAACTTGGGTAATCTGACGCAGGCTTTGAACAACTGTGCGATACTACAGATAACCAAAGGATTCACGCCGATCATCATTGACTATGATACCAATGATAGGCGGCTGAGGGTCGTCGATCGGTCGTTTCTTATTTGGCTGGGGAATCAAGACAGAGCAGTCCTGGTGGACCGTCTCGGCGTGTAGGGTCCGGTTTGGCACCGACGCAAGTGAATCACCCGTTTTGGCTAGGATTCTGCTAAGGCGGACGTTCGAAGAGCCTCCACCACGGCCCCTCTAGTGGACGGCATCTTGAGTGGACGCTCTTCGAAGCGCCTCCACCACGGCCCGCCATAGTTTTGAAGTTGGAACCGGAGACCCCGCCTCAGGCGGGGCCTCCGGCCTTCTGGGCCCGAATGAACCCCTTTGCCGCAGTGGGGAGTGGATGTCTACGCCTCCGGCGCCCCAAAGGCCTGCAGCAGGGCGAACGTGGCCCCCGCCGGGTCGGTCACCACGGCGAAGATCAGCATGTCCGCAACCTGGGTCGGTTCCACCTGGACGCTCGCGCCGAGCTCCTTGGCCTTCGCGACGCTCGCGGCGGCGTCGGTGGTGCCGAAGTAGGGCATCCAGAACGCCGGCACCTCAGCCGGCATCATGTCCGGCATCGGCATGATGCCGCCCTCGCCGACACCGTCGATATGCACCTGCCAGTACGGTGTCGGGCCTGCGTCCATGGGCTTGATGTCCCAGCCCACCCACTTGGAGTAGAAGTCCGCGGCCTTCTCCGGATTTCGAGTGGTAAGGTCGCTCCAGGACAGGGTCCCGGGCCGCATGTACTCGATCGTCTCGTCGGGTTGTCCGGGCTTCCACAGGAAGACGTAGGCGCCGGTCGGATCCTGGATGGCGGCCATGCGACCGGAGTCCGGTACGTCCATCGGTGGCATGACCACGGTGCCTCCGAGTTCAGTCGCTTTGGCCGCAGTGGCGTCCACGTCGTCGGTGGCGAGGTATGTGTTCCACGCGCTCGGCTGACCCCCCGCGATCATGTCCGGCACGAGCTGCGACATGCCGGCGACGGTATGCCCGTCGGCGTTGAACACGCGATACACCATGCCCTCCCCGAAGGGTACGTCCGTGTGCGTCCACCCGAACAGGCCCTTGTAGAACGCTGACTGCCGTTCAAAGTCGTGCGCGGACAGATCTATCCAGTTGAACTCGCCCGTCTTGGTCCGTTCCATGACTCTTCTCCTTGGCTCAGCGCACGGAATGTGAGTACCTATCTGTACCCTTCCGAGGAGAAAGCTATGAGTCGTGGTGGACGTCTCAGCTGTCGAGGATGCGCTCCGCCTCTTCCCTGCCGGCATCCATCACGTACGAGATGCCGGAGATCTTCGCCGCCTCCTCGGAAAGGGAGACCAGGTCGCTGCGGACCAAGGTGTCCAGCCGGAAGCTGCGGGCTCCGGCCATCAGCTGGGTGAGACCCGTGCGCAGCTTGTCCACGAACGTGTAGAGCGCGACAGCGCCCAGCGGCATGGAGTCGAACCGCTTGCCGTACTTCTCCTTGAGCGTGGAGTAGGTGACGAAGATCTCTTCTGGGGTCTGCCCGAACTTCTTGACCGGTGTGGGCAGTTCGCTCCACAGGCCGTTGGCTCCCTTGCCCGTGACGCCCTCGATGTTGGTGCCCACGAAACCGGGGATCATCATGGCGCGACCCATGCAGACCGCCTTGAAGTAGGGCGCGCCCATGGCCAGCACCTTGAAGATGTGGTCTTCGGTGGAGAAGCCTCCGCCCATGGCCAGGTCGGGAGTCCACTCGCCCCGTGTGGCCAAGCGCTTTGCGCACTCGTACGCCATGGCCTGCAGGTAGAAGGTGGGGATGCCCCACTCCTCCATCATCCGCCAGGGGCTCATGCCGGTGCCGCCGCCGGAACCGTCGATGGTCACCAGGTCCACCCGTGCCTTCGACGACCACTTGATGGCCCGCGCCAACTCGGGATATCCGTAGGCTCCGGTCTTCAAGGTCACGCGCTTGGCGCCCGTATTGCGCCGCAGGTACTCAACGGCGCGCAGGAAGCCGTCCTCGTCGATGAAGCCGAGGCGGGAGTGACGCTCGAACTCCTTGATGGCGCCGCTCTTGAAGGACTGCTGCACCGAGGGGAGGGAGGGGTTGGGAGTAATGATGTAGCCGCGCTTCTGCAGTTCGATGGCCCGTTCGAGTTCGCGGATCTTGATCTCGCCGCCGATGCACTTGGCGCCCTGACCCCACTTGAGTTCGATGGTCTCCACCCCGAGCTTCTCGACCACGTAGTCGGCCACGCCGAAGCTCGTGTCCTCGACGTTCAACTGCACGATGACGTCGCCGAAACCCTCCTGCCACTCCTTGTAGAGCTTGATGCGGCGCTCCATCTCCGGAGAGCGTATGATCCGGCCGGCCTTGGTGAACTCGGCCTTCGGATCGATGCCGCAGACGTTCTCGCCTATCACCACGGAGATGCCGGAGATGGCGGCCCCGATGGCGAAGCTGTCCCAGTACTTTCGGGCGATATCGGTGGATCCGAGGGCGCCTGTGAACACCGGCATGCGCATCCGCACCGGGTTCATGTGGCCGTAGACCGCGGTGGTGTCCACCACCGGGAAGATGGCCTTGTCGGGGTTGGCTTCGTCGATGGCCTTGGCCCCTTGGGGGAAGCCCAGGATGTTGAGGTGCGAGTAGTCGACCGGGTACTCCTTGTCGCTGCCCGCCGTCATCTCCCCGAAGGGCACCGGGTAGATGACCTCGCGGCCTCGGAACGACGACTTGAACACGTCGCAGTTCCCCTGACAGTCCGCCATGCAGCGCGTACAGACCCCCGAGCCCCGGGCCACGTCGCGCGAGCGGTTCCTCGTTTCGAGCGCCTCGTTCGATCCCGTGTGCGACAGATTCATCGAGTCCCCCTGTTTGGTGCTTCCCCCATATATCGTGCGCGTTCGCAGAAAAAGGCGCATGGCCGAACACAATAAAGCACCCGATGCTCGATTGCCAGCGAACTGACGATCGGGCGGCGGGGCCTCCGGAGTCGGCCGCCTCGGTCAGTCCCGCCGCACAGGTCGGATGCGCTTCTGGTGACCTAGATGTCGCGCAGGAGGTCGACCACCCGGGTTTCTTCGCTGGTGAGCAGCACCAGCGTCATCGTGGGCGAGTCGGTGGAAGTGCCGTGGATCTGCGCCACGTTGATGCCGGCGTCGGCGAGCCGGCGGGCGACGACGGCCAGCGTGCCTGGGCGGTTCTCCACCTCGGCCACCACCACAGGGGCCAGACTCACCTCGCCGCCCAGGGGCGCCAGCGCCTCGCCGGTGAGGCGGTTGTCGCTGGTGAGCAGTATGAACTCGGCCATGTCGCCCTTGTCGTAGGCGCCGATGGCGAGGATGTTCACCCCCGCCTCGTGAAGGGCCTCCGACACCTCGGCGAGCAGTCCGACGCGTGTTGGCGCTTTGAACATGATCTCGTTGCGGAGTTCAGCTATGGCCATGACAAGCCTCCCGTGGGTTCGGGCACCTCGCTGTGCCCGCTGTCGTCTGAGTGTGCCCGCCGGGTAGGGGGTGAAAACTCCGGCATCTCTCCCACGGCGAGTGCACGTTCCCCCCGGCGGCGACCGAGATTCCACGCTCGCCAATCCGACGTGTCGCCGGCCGATCGGCGCTGGCGCAGCGTCGTGACGAGTTGTGCCCCGTCCCGGCTGTTGAGTGACTCCAATCCGTCGAGCAGTGTGGGCCAGGCGTCGGCGCTGAGGGAGGCGTTGTACGCGACGTCGAAGGCGGAGGCGGTGCCGGAAGTGCGTTCGCCCGCGTGCTCGGCGGCCCCTGCAAGGTTGGTGGACGCGATCAACGCATCGGGATTGGCCGCATTCAGCGTCAACAGCACGAGGAAGGCGCTCGCGATTGCGGCAAACGTGAACCGCTCGTGTCGACCGACCAGCACGGTGGCCGCCAGTACCACCAGCACGGCGACCAGCCACACCAACACCGCTCCGGCGTAGACGCGGGACTCGGTCAGCCCGAACGCCGACCGGTAGAGGAGCAGGCGCAATGCGGCGGACACGGCGATCCCGCCAAGGAGTGCGAGATTGATCCCAGCTAGAACGCGGAAGGCCGCCACGTCCCGTGGGGTCTTCCCCCGCATGATCGCCTCGGCCCCCAAGAGGATGGGCACGGCCATAGCCTCCACGATCACCAGTTCGAAGAAGCCTCGGCGTGCGTACTCGGCTGCGGTGAGCCCCGGTGTCGCGGCAAGCGTTTCCGCGCCCCCGAAGAAGTGCTGTATTTGCAGGACCACGAAGATCGCGAAGAGCAGATCGAGAGCCCCTACGAGCATCCCCGCCTCCACGAGGCCGATCGAACTGGACTTGGTCGCCGAAGGCGTGACTGTCGGCATGCCGGCGGGCGTGACCATGCGTCCGTGGATCACGCCGGCGAAGACGAGAGTGATCGAGAGAACGACCAGGAGATGGTTCACCGGGGTCCACGCATCTATTCCGACGATGTCCAGCACCAGCTGTTCGAAAGAGGCATCGGCCAGGGTCAAGAGGATGGCGAACACGAGGAACGCAGGCGCGGTCACCACCGCTCCACGGATCACGGGGATACTTCGCGACCGGGTGGCCGGCGACCTGCTCGTGAGGCGCGTCAAGACGGCCAGGATGGGGCCGAAGGCGCCGAGAGTCGCTTGAAGGGCAACCCTGGCGAGACCACGGACATAGCCCACGAACTGAACACGGCGCAGGGGGAGCGTGTTCGTCTGAAGCGAAAGGAGTGCGGTTGCGGACAGTGTCGCGGTGATGTTGAGCGCTGCGAGAACGGGGGAGGCCCGGATGAGAACGAAGGCAGAGCAGAGGAACGCGAGCGCGGCGAATGGCAGCGCGTCCGGCGCGAACCGGGCGTTCAGGCGACGCGACACCTCCAGATACACGATCAGTGCGCCCCATGCCCACAGGCCGAAACCCAACCCCGGGCTCCCGCCGCGGAGCAGGGCGTCGGCTGCCACTCCGACCGCCGTGGCGGCGCCGAGGATGGCTGGTGTACGTGGGTCCATGGGTCTCATACGTCCTCCAGGTTGGTTTGTCTCCGCGCCTCCTGGCTTTGCTTGACAAAGCCGAATGCCGACTGCGCGGTCCATGTCTGCGTCCTTGAGCCAAAGCAAAGCACTTTGCGCAACAAACCTACCAGGTGCACCACTCCGAGTCAAGCGGTGCCGAACCGGCTGGGGTGGAGGTTGGGTTTCATGAAGGAAGTCTCATGAAAGTCAGGGTTTGCTGACCGTATGAGGGCCGCTACACTTGTGTCTACGTAGGTCGGCGTGCAATCGGAATCGTGCGGATCATCTGGGGGGATGCATGGGGCGCTCTGTGGTTGGGGGCCAGGTCGGCACACGCTCCGTTCTGATTGTGGCGATGCTGCTGGTACTTTCGGCGGTGCTGGTGCTGGCGTGGTCTGTGGCGCCGGCGACGGCGTTCTCGGACGTCTCGGCCGAGCACCCGTATGAGGCGGCCATCACCGATCTCTTCGACAAGCAGATCGTCAGCGGCTATATGGACGGTTCGTTCGGTCCCGAGAACCCGGCCACCCGCCAGCAATTCGCCAAGATGATCGTCTTGTCGCTGGGGCTGCCGGTGTCAGAGGCAGACGTATGCACGTTCGGAGACGTCCTCATCAGCGGCCCGGACGGCCTGTATCCGGACAACTACATCGCGGTGGCGGCCTCCAACCTCATAACCAAGGGCACCGGCCCGGGCCATTTCTCGCCTGATAGCCACATCACGCGCGCCCAAGCCATCACCATGGTCGTGCGCGCGTTGGAACGGCTGAAACCCGGCACGCTCTCACCGCCGCCCGCCGGTTTCGGGTCGACGTGGGGTGACTTCAGCCCCGATCACGCGGTCCCGGCCGCAACGGCCGAGGCCAACGGTCTCCTGGCCGGCCTGGGGGCCAGCGCGCTCCATCCGGAGGGCGACCTAGGTGCGCTCGATCCCTTCGGCGACATGTCTCGGGGAGAGATCGCCCAGTTGCTGCACAATCTTGTGCTCGCAATCACCCCTCCACCGGAACCTCCGCCCACTGACTACCTGGCGATCCACTCCCCCGACGCCGCCCTGTCCTCCACGTACGCATCGTGTGCGGGCGCGTCGTGTCACGAGCTGAATCTGTTCTCGCAACATGTCGTGAAGCTGGGGCTTCCGTGCACGACCTGCCACGCTTCCACCCGGCCGGAAGTGGTCGCCGCCATCGCCGCCTACGCTCAAACCGGAGTGAAGCAGGGGTGCCGCGTGTGCCACGGCCCTGATGCGGGTCGGCACGAGGCCGCTCACGAACTGGACAAGCCGGTGCCGAAGACATGTGTCCTGTGCCACGCGCGCAACCTCATAGCCGAGCACGTTACCGCGCATCAGGTGACCTGCGCGGTCTGCCACGGACCGGGAGCGTCACCGGCGGTGGCCGCGGCGGTCGCCACCTTCGGGGGCTCCAACCCCTTGAACCCCATCTGTTCAGACTGCCACGCCCAAAGCCACGCCGGGCTGACCGCGACACACACCGCCTCCGAGCTCGAGGAGTGCCGCGATTGTCATCTGATGATTCTCCCCGACGAGCACGCGCGTTCCACCAGCAGCAGCAAGGCGAGTGGATGCGAGAACTGCCACCCGCTCCCGGGCGGGTTCGTGTCGACGAAGACGTGCGCAGACTGTCACACGGTTGGCGGTGCGGCGGCGGTTCGGCACGCGAGCATCGAGAGCGCGCACGCCGTCTCGGCTGGTTGCGGGGGGTCCGGCTGTCATCCGACCGATGTGCGGACGATCCATCAAGGGACTGCCAACGGCTGCAAGACGTGCCACAGCACCACTTCGGTGCCGACGACCACACAGTGCAGTTCCTGCCACCCGTCGACCCCTCACGAGGTCCGCGAGCCCTATCGCGACAGCTGCGCCAACTGTCATCAGATCAAGGGTCCGGGGGAGCAGCTCCACGACTGGCACGTCAACCGAGGCTACGCATGCGGTGAGTGCCACGGCGCTTCGGCACCGGGGTGCGCGAACGGATCCTGTCACGAGCACTCGAAAACCAAGATCCACGAGATCGACGAACACCCCACCACGTGCACCTACTGCCATAAGTCGGGGACGCCGTAGCAGATCAAGGGTGCCGTAACAGATCGACGGCACCGCCGGCCGTCGGGACCGCCGCCGCCCTCACCGTGTCGGCGGCGGCGTGTCCCTACTCCTTCAGCTACCGTTCCAGAGGTCGCGGATGGGGACGGCTGTCACCCCTGGTGCCAGTGGGAGACGGATATCGCCTTGATGCACCACAAACCCGGACCCGACGATGTCGCCGAGCGCGGCTCGAAACGACGTGATCCCTTCGGCCATCTGGGTCCGTGGCGTGCTGGAGAGCTTCATCTCGATGGGAACGAGCGCTGCGCCGGTCTCGACGATCAGATCGACCTCCGTCCCCGTCGACGTGCGCCAGAAATAGAGCCTCGGTTCTTCCCCGCGGTGCACCAGCGTGCGCAGGATCTCCACCACCACAGCGGTTTCGAAAAGCGCGCCGGCCATCGGCCCCGCCGCAGCGTGCTCCGGATCGCGCAGTCCGACCAGATGACAGAGGGTCCCCGTGTCGGCGAAGTAGACCTTTGGAGTCTTCACCAAGCGCTTCCCTACATTCGCGTGATACGGACGGAGGACGAAGACCTGGTAGGTTGCTTCCAGCACTGATAGCCATGCCTTCACGGTATTCAATGCGACTCCGAGGTCTCGTGACAGGTCGGTGAGGCTGAGCAACTGTCCGCTGCGGGCGGCGAGTGCTCGAAGGAAGCTCTGAAAGACCGCCAGATCACCCACCTGTCTGATCGAGCGCACATCTCGCTCGAGGTATGTCTGGATATAGCTGGAGTGCCAGAGGCCGAGATCTCGGTGGGGTTCCGATACGAGTTCGGGGTATCCACCCCTGAGGATGTCGAGCCAGAGATCTCCGCGCTCCGTGGGAGATGCCGTTGTCGGCTGGACGTCCCACGGCATGGCCGCCGCCGGTCGTCCCTCTTCTTCCCTGTGGGAGAGCGGGAGCAGTCTGAGTATGGCGGCGCGCCCGGCAAGTGACTCGGTCACGCGCTCGACCACGAGAAGGTTCTGCGACCCGGTCAGAATGAATCGTCCGCGATCACTCCTTCGTTGGTCGATGCGCTCCTTGATGTAGGGGAGAAGATCCAGGGCGTACTGCACTTCGTCCAGAATGACGGGGGGAGGGTGCAGATCGAGGAAGCCGCGTGGATCTGCCGCCGCCGCCGCGCGAACATCAGGCGGCTCGAGAGACACATACCCGTGCGTATGCCCAAAGCAATGTCTGAGCAGCGTTGTCTTGCCCGACTGGCGAGGCCCGGTGAGCACCACTGCGGGGAACTCCGCGGCGGCCTTCGCCAGCGTGGGTTCAAGCGAGCGAGTGATGTAGGTCATTGCCGCCTCCCGGGCCGATCCGGGTCTGGGGACTCCCGTTGTCCACGTCCTCTTGTGCAATTATGCATTAGGAATGCAGAATTGCAAGCTGCCGATGTGCGGGCCGCTCCGCCCAGCCGCCGCGGAGGGCGTGGACCCAGTGTCCCGTTCCGTGCCTTCCCGTCTTCCGTCCGACCCCGGTGGTAGAATCTGACTCCCCATGAGCACCAGCGACCTCGTCATCGTCGGCGCGCGGGAACACAACCTGAAGGACATCTCCCTCCGGCTGCCCCGCGACCGCTTCATCGTCATCACCGGCCTCTCCGGGTCGGGGAAGTCGAGCCTTGCCTTCGACACCATCTACGCCGAGGGTCAGCGCCGCTATGTGGAGAGTCTCTCGTCGTACGCCCGCCAATTCTTGGGACAGATGGACAAGCCGGACGTGGACTCCATCGAGGGTCTCTCGCCGGCCATCTCCATCGACCAGAAGACCACCTCGCGCAACCCGCGCTCCACGGTGGGCACGGTCACGGAGGTGTTCGACTACCTGCGTCTCTTGTACGCGCGCATCGGGCGCCCGCACTGCTGGATCTGCGGGCGGCCCATCGAAGGCCAGGGCAGGGAGCAGATCGTCGAGCAGATCCTGAGCCTGCCCATGGGCGCCAAGTTCGTGCTGCGCGCGCCGGTGGTGAGAGGGCAGAAGGGGTGGCACAAAGAAGTGTTCGAACGCATCCGCCAGGAGGGCTTCACGAGGCTGCAGGTGGATGGCGTCCAGTACAGTACCGACGAGCCTCTGCCCGAGCTCGACAAGAACGTGCGGCACGATATCGGCATCGTGGTCGACCGGCTCGTCATGAAGGAAGGCATCCGGCGGCGGCTGTCGGAGTCGGTGGAGACGGCGCTCGCGGAGGCCGGCGGGCTGCTGGAGGTGGACGTGTTCAACGGCTTCCCGGCCCACGACGCCGACGCACGCGGGGACGCGGGCCGCGACGCGGGCCGGGACGCGGGCGCGGACACCCACGGCCCATCCACGTTGCTCTTCTCCGAGAATCTGGCGTGTCCCGAACACGGGGTCTCCCTGCCCGAGATCGAGCCGCGTATCTTCTCCTTCAACTCACCTCATGGCGCCTGCGAGACGTGCGGGGGTCTCGGGTCGCGGCGGGAGATCGATCCGGGGCTGCTGATCGGCGACCCGTCCCTCTCGATCTCTGAAGGGGTCGTGCTGCCCTGGAGCGGCACCTCGTCGGAGTTCTACGAGCAGATCATGCAGGCCATCGCGGAGAAGTACGAGGCGGGGCTGGATACGCCCTGGGCCGAACTCCCCGAGAAGATCCGCAACGTGGTTCTCTACGGCACCGGAGACGACAAACTCTACATATCGTTCAAGAACCGGCGGGGCATCCACCGTAGTTACATGACCCGGTTCGAGGGCCTCGTCCGCAATCTGGAGCGGCGCTACCGGGAGACCGACTCGGAGTACATGCGCGGTCGCATCGAGGAGTACATGGCCGAAGTACCCTGCCAGTCCTGCAAAGGGGCGAGGCTCAAGCCGCAAAGCCTGGCGGTGACGGTGGGCGGGCAGAGTATCCACGGGCTCAGCATGCTGCCGGTGACCGGAGTCGTGGCCTTCCTCCGCGATCTGGAGCTGACCGAACGCGAGCGGCTCATCGGCGGCCGTATCCTCAAGGAGATCCGGGAGCGCCTCTCGTTCCTCGAGTCGGTGGGGGTGGGCTATCTCAACCTGCACCGCACGGCGGGCACCCTCTCGGGAGGGGAGGCGCAACGCATCCGGTTGGCCACGCAGATCGGCTCCAGTCTGGTGGGCGTGCTCTACATCCTCGACGAGCCGTCCATCGGTCTGCACCAGCGCGACAACCGGCGTCTCATCGAGACGCTGCTCCGCCTGCGCGACCTCGGCAACACCGTCATCGTAGTGGAGCACGACGAGGAGACCATGCAGACGGCCGACTTCATCGTCGACATGGGCCCGGGGGCCGGGGAACACGGGGGAGAGGTCGTGGCGAGCGGCTCCCTGGCCGATGTGCTCGCCGAACCCCGCTCCGTGACGGGCATGTTCCTGTCCGGCCAGAGGTCGATACCCGTGCCGGCCACACGCCGGAAGGGTCGCGGCGAACTCGTCGTGCGGGGAGCACGCCAGCACAACCTGCGCGGCATCGACGTGCGTGTGCCCACGGGCATGTTCGTGTGCGTCACCGGAGTGTCGGGGTCGGGCAAGTCCACCCTGGTGAACGACATCATCTACCGCAGTTTGTCCAACCTGGTGAATCGTGTGGCCGTGCGTCCCGGAGACCATGACCGTATCGAGGGCATCGAGCAACTGGACAAGGTCATCGACATCGACCAGTCGCCCATCGGCCGCACGCCCCGCTCCAACCCGGCCACGTACACCGGTGTCTTCGACCACATCCGCCAACTCTTCACCATGACCAAGGAAGCGAAGGTGCGCGGCTACAAGCCGGGGCGCTTCAGCTTCAACGTCAAGGGAGGACGGTGCGAGGCCTGCCGGGGGGACGGCACGCTCAAGATCGAGATGCACTTTCTGCCCGACATCTACGTGCCCTGCGAGGTGTGCCACGGCCGCCGCTACAACCAAGAGACGCTGGAGGTGCGGTTCAAGGGTAAGAACATCGCCGAGGTGTTGGCCATGAGCGTGGAGGAAGCGCTCCCCTTCTTCGAGAACCAGCCCAAGATCAAGCGCCGCCTGCAGACCCTGCACGATGTGGGCCTCGACTACATCAAGCTGGGCCAACCCTCCACCACCCTCTCGGGTGGAGAGGCGCAGCGGGTGAAGCTGGCCACGGAGCTCTCAAAGGTGGCCACCGGCAATACCCTCTACATCCTCGACGAGCCGACAACCGGCCTGCACTTCGCCGACGTGGAGAAGCTGTTGGTCGTGTTGCAGCGCCTGGTGGACGCCGGCAACACGGTGCTGGTGATCGAGCACAACCTGGATGTGATCAAGTGCGCCGACTGGATCATCGACCTGGGGCCCGAAGGCGGAGACGCCGGGGGGCTGGTGATCGCGGAGGGCACACCGGAGCAGGTGGCCGAGGTGGCCGCAAGCTCCACAGGCGCGTATCTAGGGCGTGTGCTGGGGGGCGGGAACTCGGAGGCTCGCAGAGCGAGGGATTCATCGCCGGCGAAGGTCGGCTCCAAGATGTAGGGGGGCCCGTGGGACTGGGCCACCACTGCTACGGGCGGTTCCCCGAGGTCGACAGGTATGCGTCAAGCCGGAGTTTGGCCAGGGCTGTGTTCCCCCGTGGCGCGAGGATACAGAGGGTGTATTCCGGTGGGTTCGTAGCTGAGCAGCGCGCGATGATCGTGCCGAAAGGCGTCGCAGTGGTCAACTCGGTGCACGCACCGAGGCCGATCTCGGCCGTAGTCTCGCGCGTCAGCCGGAAGATCTGGGCAAAGACCGGGCTGAATGTGCCAAGGTCAACTGCCCCGCCCGTCGAGTCTTCGGCCAGGACGGTTCCCGAGTCGTCGACGATCGCGGCCGCCATATAGCCGATCACTGAGCGGAGGGTCGTGAATAAGTCTTGTGCGTCTACCGGCTCCTCCTCTTCGGCCTGCGGGGTCTCCGCTTCCTCCACCGTGTTTGGCTCTGCATCCGGCTCGTCGACGGCGACTGCCGTTGTGTCCGGCCCGTCCGCGGGCGTTTCCGGGTGCGGTGTGAGCGCGGTATCCCGGGACTCGTTAGACGACGTCTGTTCCGAAGAGAGGAGAAGGGGACGAACCTGCTCCACCATGTCCTCCAAACGATCCATGTCGAGTCGGATCGTGCGCCGCGAGAAGTCGGTCCCTTCTGAGAACTCCAGCTCCGGGTAGATGAGGTTGGCCAGGAAGGCCACGGCGGGGACTCCCTCTCCGAGCCACGACCCGTCGGTGACGAGAGCGTCCACCACCCACCCGTCCTCCATGAATATGACCCCGGCGTTCTCGGCGGACGCCACGGCCAGACTGCCCGTGCAGCCGGTGGCGCCGAGTGCCCGCAGTATCTGGAGGAGTCCCTCGTCCAAAAGGTCGGTGACCATACGCTGGTGATCGAGGGCGCTCACGAGACGCTCGGGGTCAGGGCAGCCGTAAGGGCAGTCAGGGAGCGGCGCGCGAGGATCTTGGCCTTGCCCACGTTGCCGTCGGCGCGCATGAGAATCACTAGATGGAAGTGCAGGTAGTCGGCGGGATCGGCGGTGCCGTCCGAGGTCAGCCCGTGGCTGCATGCCACCAGGATGTCTCCCTCGGTGCCCTCCAGATGGACTGTGCGCGGGGTGCCCGTCTTCGTCTCGGCCATGGTCTCCTTGGCGTGCAAAAGCACGTTATTGCCGAGGGCGCTGAATAGGGTCATGTCCCGCTGCGAGTGGGGGGCTTCCGCGAGGAGCCCGCCCGATGGATCCATGACTGCCACAGCGAGAAAGCCCCCCGATTCGGCCAGGGATTGCAGGATAGATGCAACGTTGTCGATGGTAGCCCTCCGTTGGCCCGCAAGTCGCACTCGGATGCTTGCGCCGGTTTGCGCAATCTCTTCACTACCATCGGCAAGAGACGGAGGATTGTTTAGTCCTGGGTTCGCCGGGCTCGCGAGGTGCTACGGAGCGCTGATCGTGCGCCCGATCGGGCGAAAGCAAAGCCGGGGTTGCGCCCTCGCGGGTCGCGGCCCTACCGAGGCTCGAACAGGTGGACTATCGTGATCGGTTCGCCGGGGGGGACCACCACGATCTCCGTGTTCCACGGACCGGCGAAGAGGCGCTCGAGGAGCACGATGGAGCCAGGCGTCTCGGTGTGCGCTAGATCGAGGTCGCGAGCGAAGGCGTGGCTTTCGGGCCGCGTGTCGACCACGTCGAAGGCGCCGGTGTCGATGAGTGTCACGCGCTCATACGCGGCGAGTGTGGTCCTGCGTAGTTCGCGCGCCTTCTCCGCGCCAAAACGCTCCGTCCACTGATCGAGTGACTCCTGCACGGGGTTGTCGTGGCACAGCCAACCCTTGGTGACGTAGAACGCGTGGGCGTCACGGACGATCTCCTCCCGCGTGCAGCCGTGATTGAGGAAGAGGGAGATGCAGTCGTCTACCCGAGGGAAGACGAGCCGGTGATGACGCGAGATGAGTCCCTGCAGGCCGTTGCCGCAGTAGCCGAGGGCCAGGATGATGTCGCGACCCGCCGGGGCCGCCGCTTCCTCCCGTAGGGGAGGGACGGTCACTTCCGCGGCGCGGTCGGCGGCCGGACCGGCACCGGGGCGTACCGACGGAAGTCTGGCGGACTCTCCCGCGTCAGCGGCGTCGTCGAGGCGGTCCACGAGCAACTGTATGTGGTCTCGCAGTTTCTCGGGCCGCTCGTGGAGGCCGCTTTCGATCCACACGACGGGCGGCTCGACTGGGAGCCCATGGCCGTCGCGCACCGCGGTCCGCTCCAGGGCAAGCCCGATCTCGTCCTCGATCATCTCGCAGGCGAGGATGACCGATCCGGGGCCGCGAGCCCCCGGGAGGACGGGATCGGCTGAGCCGTCCATCAAGAGTTTGGGCACATCTTCCACCGTACGGATGCTAGCATGGGAGCATGGGTTGTGCTCCCACTTCCTCGGGCGATCGTCCCCCTCGGCCGCTCGCCGACCTCGTCGATGACGCTCGGACGGCCGGACGTGCGGTGGCGCGGGGGGCGCGTGCGCTCGCGCACCGGGCGCCCCTGTGGCGATTGTACGGGCACTTCCTGGGCACGGCTCCTGGCCAGGCCTTCCTCGATCGGGGAAAGTTCATTGGAGCGGGGGCCGCTCGGCTGGTGGTGCCGACCGTTGAGACCGACACGCCGTGGACCCCGTTCGCCGTGCCCCTGAATGAGACGCGGGTAGCGCTGATCTCGACAGGCGGGTTCTACCTGCCTCCGGCCCCACCCTTCGATGTGGATGCGCCGCTTGGGGATGCCACCTTCCGCGTGATCCCCTCCGATGTGGCTCTTTCCGATCTCCGTATCGCCCACACGCACTATGGGCACCAGCGGGCCGAACGCGACCGGAACGTGGTCTTCCCGCTCGACCGTCTCCGGGAGTTGGCCGCCGACGGAGTCATCGGCGGGGTCGGCCCTCGAGCCTACAGTTTCGGTTTCACGGTCCACACCGCCGAGTTGGTCGACCCCCTTGTGGGTTCGGCGCATGAACTTGCGGGCTGCTTGGCCGAGGACGGCGTGCAGGCGGTCCTGTTCGCGCCGGCCTGACCCGTCTGCAACCGGACCGTGGGTCTGGTAGCGAGGGTGGTGGAGGCTTCGGGGATTCCGACCGTAGCTCTGTCGGTGAACCGGGGGTTTTCGGAGCGGGTGCGGGCGCCGCGAACCGTGTTCCTCAACTTCCCGTACGGGTCCGTTTTCGGCGAGCCGGGTGACTCCGGGCGCCAGCGCGAGGTGCTGCTGAGTATGTTGGGCATGTTGGGGAGCGCGAAGCGACCGGGGTCGATACTGGATCTGCCTCTCCGCTGGCGGCGGTAGTAGTCCTTGTGGGCGTGACGCATGGCGGTGCGGGGTACGTCACCTCAAGACGCTCCGTTTCGCTCGGTTCAGGGCGTCTCAACGCTCATAGAAGGAGGAAGTGCACATGGCCATGGCGGAACGTACGGCGAAGGTGGTTTGGGAAGGTGATCTTGCCAAGGGAGCGGGGCTGGTGACAGTGGCGAGCGGCGCCTTGGCCGATTTTCCGGTCACGTGGGCCTCTCGGACAGAGCGCTCGGACGGCAAGACCAGCCCGGAGGAACTCATCGCGGCGGCCCATGCGTCGTGCTTCTCGATGGCCCTCTCTCATGCGCTGGCCGAGGCGGGCCACCCAGCCGAGCGCCTGGAAGTGCGAGCGGTCGCGACCCTCGATGCCACCGATGACGGTCTCCGTATCACGACCATGACCCTCGATGTTCGGGGCTGGGTGCCCGGCCTCGACGCGGCCGCCTTCCAGGCCGCGGCCGAAGACGCCGGCTCGGGCTGCCCGGTGTCGAATGCCCTAACCGGGGTTCACATCGTGGTCGAGCCCGTCGTTCTTGAGGGTTGAAGCGCCGGGGTCCGCGGGGGCCGGAAGGTGCTACAGTGCCCCCTGAGATGCCCGCGAAGAAGCCCACCCATTCAGACAGCGAGCCGGCCCCCGCCGTCACCCCGGAGGATCGGCGGACACGGCGCGATCCGAGTGCACCTTCCGAGCAGGTCTCGCCCTTCCCCACGGCGACCGCCCGCGAGAAGGCGTTCCTCATCGCCGTGGACACCGGGGCGGACCTCGTGTGGACCGCCGAGGAATCCCTCGTCGAGCTGGCAGCTCTGGTGGAGACCGCCGGAGGCGACGTGGTGGGTTCGCTGTTCCAGAATCGAGCTGCCGCACATCCGATTTGGTATCTCGGGTCGGGCAAAGCGCAGGAACTCAAGCAGTTGAAGGCGGCCACCGGCTTCAACATGCTGGTGGCCGACGACGAACTCTCGCCCAAGCAACAGCGTTCGCTCGAGAAGTTGCTCGATATGAAGGTGCTCGATCGAAGCGGGGTCATCCTGGACATCTTCTCTCAGCGCGCCCGCACGCACGAGGGACGGCTTCAGGTGCAGCTCGCCCGATTCGAGTATCAGCTGCCCCGCCTCACGCGCATGTGGACCCACCTCTCCCGTATGGGCGGTGGCATCGGGACCCGCCGTGGACCGGGGGAGACACAGCTCGAGACCGACCGCCGCGTGATCCGCCAGCGCATCAAGAAGATGAAAGAGGAGGTGGCGGGCGTTCGGCTGCAGCGGGAGACGGCTTCGCGCGAGCGCACGCGCCGCGTGCTCCCGGCGGTGGCCATCGTAGGCTACACGAACGCGGGCAAGTCCACCTTGCTGAACGCCCTGGTCGGGAAGGAGGTGGCCGGAGCCGAGGACAAGCTCTTCGCTACTCTAGACCCCACGAGCCGCCGCGTGGAGTTGGGTGAGGGTCAGGCCGTCGTGGTTTCGGACACGGTGGGGTTCATCCACAAACTCCCCCACCAGCTGGTCGACGCCTTCCGGGCTACCCTTGAAGAGGTGGTGCGCGCCGATGTCCTCGTGGAGGTGGTGGATGCCTCCGATCCCTTCTTTCGGGAACACCGGCGGACCATACAAGAAGTGCTGGACGAGTTGGGCGCCGGCCACAAGCCGCGCCTTGTGGCCTATAACAAGGTGGACGTGGTGTCGGATAGTGGGGGGAAGACCGACTTCGTCCTACCCCGGACCGACCGGCATGCGGTGGCTGTGTCCGCTCTCACCGGCCTGGGTCTCGAAGCTCTCCGTTCCCGGTTGGCGACGGTGCTCGCCGAGCTCTGGATGGAAGTGGATCTGCGCGTGCCCTACACGGAGGGTGCCTTACTCGCGCGGGTCCGGGAGCGGGCCGTGGTGAAGTTCGAGTATCAAGACCGCGACGTGCGCGTGGTGGGCAGAGTGGCGCCGGCCATCGCCGCCGAGTTGGTGGAGAGCGCTCGGGCCTGGCGGCGGGTGCAGCGTGAAGCAGCGTCGGAGGAGGTCGTCGACTGATTCCGTATCGGCCGCGGGTCGGGCCGGTGCGCCTCGCGACCGCCGCTCGACCCGCCTCCCGACCGCCCATCTGACTCCAGCGTCCGCAGGTACTGCTCCGTATTGACGACCCACGCGACCCCCACTATGCTGCCCTAACGATTCCGTGAGTCCTGGTCCACCGATCGCACCTCATGGGGCGCGATCGTTGCCGTGCTGTCCGGCAAGAGCATCCAGACGTGAAGGGGGCCTGTGCATGAGCGCGAGCTACGCCGAGGTATTCCGCCGTTCGATAGAGGATCCCGAAAGCTTCTGGGCGGAAGTCGCCGAGGCGGTCCACTGGGAGAGGAAGTGGGACTCGGTCCTCGACACGAGCGCCGCCCCGATCTACCGCTGGTTCACCGGCGGACGTCTCAACACCTGCTACAACGCGCTCGACCGCCACGTGGAAAACGGCCGCGGCGGGCAGGTGGCCCTCATCTACGACAGTCCGGTCACGAACACGGTGAAGAAGTACACGTATCGTGAACTCACGGACGAGGTGGCCCGTTTCGCGGGCGCATTGCAGGGATTGGGCGTGGTGAAGGGCGATACCGTGGTCGTCTACATGCCCATGGTCCCCGAGGCCGCCGTGGCCATGTTGGCGTGCGCCCGCATCGGTGCCGTTCACTCGGTGGTGTTCGGAGGCTTCGCCCCGCAAGAGCTCGCGGTGCGTATCGACGACGCCAAACCCAAGGTGATCGTCTCCGCCTCCTGTGGTATCGAGGTGGCCCGGGTGATCGAGTACAAGCCCCTGCTGGACCGAGCCATCGAGCTGGCGGAGAGCAAGCCCGAGAGTTGTATCATCCTGCAACGGCCCATGGCCACGGCTTCCATGATCGCGGGCCGAGACCACGATTGGAACGAACTGTCAGCGGCCGCCGAGCCCGCGGCGTGCGTCACCGTGGAAGCCACCGATCCCCTGTACATCCTGTACACCTCGGGCACCACCGGCAAGCCGAAGGGCGTGGTGCGCGACAATGGCGGTCACGCCGTGGCTCTCCTCTGGTCCATGGAGCACGTATACGACGTGCAGCCCGGCGACGTCTACTGGGCGGCCTCCGACGTTGGCTGGGTGGTGGGGCACAGCTACATCGTGTACGCCCCGCTGTTCGCCGGCTGCACCACCATCCTCTACGAGGGCAAGCCTGTGGGCACTCCGGATCCCGGGGCCTTCTGGCGGGTCATCCAAGAGCACAAGGTGAAGGTGCTGTTCACCGCGCCCACGGCCTTTCGGGCGATCAAGAAGGAGGATCCCAACGGGGAGTTCCTCAAGAAGTACGACATTTCCCACTTCACCTACCTGTTCCTGGCGGGCGAGCGGCTCGACCCCGATACCTACCACTGGGCCTCCGACCTCCTGGGCGTGCCGGTGGTGGATCACTGGTGGCAGACCGAGACCGGCTGGCCCATCGCCGCCAACTGTATGGGTATCGAGCAGTTCCCGATCAAGGCCGGCTCGCCGACCAAGGCGGTTCCCGGTTACGACGTGCAGATCCTCGACGCGGAGGCGCGCAACGTGCCCGCTGGTTCCGAGGGGATCGTCACGATGAAGCTGCCGCTCCCACCCGGTTGTCTCCCCACGCTGTGGGAGGACGACGAGCGTTTCGTCGAGTCGTATGTGAGTGCCTACCCGGGGTACTACTTCACCGGTGACGGGGGCTACATCGACGAGGAAGGCTACGTCTACATAATGGGTCGGGTGGACGACGTCATCAACGTCGCCGGTCACCGTCTCTCCACGGGACGCATGGAGGAGGTCATCGCCACGCATGCCGATGTGGCGGAGTGCGCCGTTCTCGGGGTGGGCGACGAACTGAAGGGCCAAGTACCGGTCGGCTTGTGCGTTCTCAAGGCCGGCGTCGAGCGGGATCATCAGGAGATCGCCCGGGAAGTGGTGCAGATGGTGCGCGATCAGGTGGGCGCGGTGGCCTCCTTCAGGGTGGCGACGGTGGTCTCGCGTCTGCCAAAGACCCGTTCCGGCAAGATCCTGCGCGGTACTATGCGCAAGATCGCCGATAGCGAAGCCTACACGACCCCGTCCACCATCGACGACCCCGCCATCTTGGACGAGATAGCCGACAGTCTGCGCACGGTGGGGTACGCGAAGGAGTAAGCGCTTGGACACGGCTCTCGCACTCCTGATTCCGGTGCGGCCGCTGTTAGAATGACGCGGGCGCCGCCTCGGCGTCGCCGGCGTCCTGCGTTCCAGAGTGAAGGAGCAGTCGTATGTCCGTGCCAGAAGGCGTGCCGGGGCCGGTGGCCGTGATCGGAGCGGGTCTGACCGGGGCCAGCTGGGCGGGCCTCTTCGCCGCTCACGGGCGGGCGGTGCGACTTCACGACACCGACGGAGCGCGGGCACGGGCGGCAGTGGAGCGCGCGCTCGGCTTTGCCCGCTTCCTCGTGACCCACGGTCTTGCTGATGAAGCCGTTGCGGAGTTGGGGCTTGGGGCCCTGCGGGCCGTCGACGATCCGGCGGAGGCCTGTGCGGACGTCGTTCTCGTGCAGGAGTGCGTGGTAGAGCAACTTGCGGTGAAACGCGCCGTCTTCGCGGAGGCCGATCGGCTCGCGCCTCCAGGAGCTCTCTTGGCGACGAGCTCGAGCGGTCTGTCCATCACCGACATCCAGGACGGACTCCCGGGGGCCGGCCGCTGCGTCGCGGCTCACCCGTACAATCCGCCTCATCTTGTGCCTCTGGTGGAGTTGGCGCCGGGGCGGGACACCGAACCCGGAACACTGGAGCTGGCTCGGGAGTTCTACCTATCGGTGGGCAAGGACCCCGTCGTGCTCACGCGCGACATCCCGGGATATCTCTCGAACCGCATGTCGGCGGCGCTTTGGCGGGAGGCGGTGGAACTCGTGCGATCGGGCGTGGCGTCGGTGGAGGACGTGGATCGCGCGATATCGAGCGGGCCCGGTCTGCGCTGGGCGGTGATGGGTCCACACCTCTTGTACCATCTGGGCGGCGCCGAGGGCGGCATCCGCGGCCACTTGGAGCACCTGGGTCACGTCAAGGAGGGCATGCTGCGCGACATCGCCACCTGGGTCTCGTTCCCGCCGGACACCGCGGATGTGTTGGAGGCGGGTCTGCGGGAAGAGCTCGAGGGCCGCGAGCCGGGTTCGTTGGAGCGCGAACGGGACGAAGCGCTGGCCGGCTTCCTGAAGACCCGCGCCGTTGCCGCCGCCGGTACCCGCCGATCCACGTTACCTGCGCACGGCTCGACGGCGTCCGAGGGGTCGACGTCCGAGGAGTCGACGAGCGAGGAGTCGACGAGCGAGGAGTCGACCCGGCAACCCGTGATCGTCGACGGCGCCGCGGGGAGCCCGATGGAGGTGGTTCCGGGCGTTACGCGCACCACGCTCGCCGCCGGTCGGGCCACCACGCTGGTGCGTTTCACCCTGGAGCCGCGGGTGGAGATCCCCCTGCACCGGCACCCCCACGAGCAGACGGGGTATCTCGTGGAGGGGGATCTCACGATCGTGGCCGATTCGGGCGAATGGACGTTGGGGCCGGGCGACAGCTGGTCGGTGCCCGGCGGTGCGGCGCACGGTGCCCGCACCCGGACGGGCGCGGTGGCCGTGGAGGTATTCGCGCCCTGTCGAGAGGACTATCTGCCGGGCGCTCCCCCGCGGACCGCGGACCGCGGACCGATGAGCTGACGGCCGGCCTGCTACCGCGCCGGGAGGTGTGCGTGGGCGGTGAGTACCGCCTGCGCCAGCAACTCGGCTCCCTGGTCGATATCCGCTAGAGAAAGTACCTCGATGGGGGAGTGGATGTAGCGGGTGGAGACGCTCACCACGCCCGAGGGCACGCCGCCTTTGGTGAGGTGGATGGCGGTGGCGTCGGTGGTGCCGCCGCTCCCCACGTCGAGCTGATAGGGGATCTTGGCACTGTCGGCCGCGCCGCGGAGCCACCCCAGGATGTGCTTGGGCACCATGACTCCGCGGCCGTCGGCGTCCACCACCGTGAGGATGGGGCCTTTGCCGATGGCCACGTGCCGCTGTTCTTTGGTCACCCCGGGATGGTCGCCGGGGATACCGACTTCGGAAATGATGGCGGCGTCGGGTTCCAGTCCGTAGGCGCTGGTGCGGGCGCCTTTCAGACCCACCTCTTCCTGCACCGTGCCCACGGCGTGCACGGTGGCCTTCACCTTCTTGCCCTTCAAGCGCTGCATGGCAGCCACCATCATCACCACGCCGGCGCGGTCGTCGAAGCTCTTGCCCGTGACGAGCCCGTTGGCCAACGGCACCAGACTCCTGTCGAGCGTCACCGGGGCGCCGATCTCGATACCCATGGAGACTGCGTCTTCGGCGTCTTTGGCACCCACGTCGATGAACATGTCCTTGATCTTGACCACCTTCTTGCGATCTTCCTCGTCCATGATGTGGGGCGGCTTCGCGCCGATCACGCCGGACACCATACCGCCCGTCGCCGTATGCACGAAGACCCGTTGGCCCAGGACCATCTGGTCGTACCAGCCGCCTAGAGGCACGAAGCGCATGAAGCCGTTCTCGTCCACGTACTTGACCATGAAGCCGATCTCGTCCATGTGGGCCGCGATCATCACGGCCGGGCCCTTGCCCGCACGGGTGCCCACGACATTGCCCATGGTGTCGATGGTCACCTCGTCGACGAGGGGTTCCAGCTCCCGCTTGAGGAGTTCCGCCACCGCTCCCTCGTAGCCGGAGACGCCGTGGGCGTCGGCGAAGAGAGTGAGCAGGCGCGTGATCTCGTCCATGTGATCCTCCTTCGGCGGGACCGGTCGGCTCCGATCGGCCCCACTCGTTAGTCTTCGTACAAGTGTACCGCGTGGGGGCGCTCGCCACGTCGAGAGCCCGGCAACCAGCGGCGGACGCCCAGACGTACGTGGTATCCTCCTTAATCTTCAGCGGATGGATGACCGGCGCTCGCGTGCGCCGTGTGTGGCGAAGGGAGGCACCATATGGCCGGGCTCCTCGAGGGGAAGCGCGGACTCGTGATGGGTGTGGCGAACGAACGCAGTATCGCCTGGGGAATAGCTCAGTCGGCGCGTCGTGAAGGCGCCGAACTCGCCTTTACGTTCGCGGGTCAGATCTTGGAGAAGCGGGTGCGTCCGCTTGCCGCTCAGGTGGATTCGCAGCTCGTGCTGCCCTGCGACGTCCAGGTGGATTCGGACATCACGGCCGTCTTCGAGACCATCAAGAACGAATGGGGCTCCCTGGACTTCCTGGTTCACTCGGTGGCCTTCGCGAACCGCGAGGATCTCACCGGCATGTTCCTGGACACCAGTCGCGACGGCTTCAATCTCGCCCTCGAAGTATCGGTCTATTCGCTTGTCGCCTCCGCCCGCGCGGCCGTCCCTCTCATGAACCAGGGCGGCAGCATCCTCACGATGACGTACCTGGGTGGCGAGCGCACCATCCCTCACTACAACATCATGGGGGTGGCGAAAGCGGCGCTCGAAGCGGCGGTCCGTTATCTCGCGGCGGACTTGGGGCCGCAGGGTATCCGCGTGAACGCCATCTCCGCCGGCCCCGTGCGCACCCTGGCGGCGGCCGGTATCGGCGATTTCCGGAAGATCCTGGATTGGTACGAGCAGAACGCTCCGCTCCGACGCGCCACCAGCCAGGAAGAAGTGGGCGATGCGGCCCTCATGCTGCTGAGTCACTGGGGGCGTGCCACTACCGGCGAGGTGATCCACGTGGACGGGGGCTACCACGCCGTGGGCGTGCCTCCGGCGGCCGAGGAAGACGACGAGGGGTAACGCCGCGGAGGTGAGGCCCGAACTCGAGCGCCAGATTCGGGAGGCTCCCGACCTCCCGGGTGTGTACCTGTTCCGCGCCGGTACCGGCGGCGTCCTCTACGTGGGCAAGGCGCTCTCCCTGCGCAAGCGTCTGCTCAGCTACCTTCCCGCGGTGCGGGGTTCCGAGGGGTCGCGCGCTCCGGTGAAGGTAATGGAGATGGCTCAGCGGGCGGAGGTGGTGGAGTGGATCGTCACCTCCACCGAGGTGGAGGCCCTCCTGCTGGAGCACAACCTGATCAAGCGTCACCACCCCGACTTCAACATCGCTTTGCGCGACGACAAGTCGTACCCGTACATCGTCATCACGATGGAAGAGGAGTACCCGCGGGTGCTGTTCACCCGCCTGCCGCACCGGCGCGGCAACCTCTACTTCGGCCCGTACGGCAGCGCCGCGAAGGTGAGGGAGACCCTGGATGCGCTCGGCCGCGTGTTCCCCTACCGAAAGTGCCGAGGGGCGAAGCCCGGCCGCCGCAGTGGGTCCCCCTGCCTCCAGTTCCATATCAAACGGTGCACCGCCCCCTGCGTGGAGGGAGTGACACCCGAGGAGTACCGGGTGATCGTGGACCGGGTGGCCGATTTCCTCTCGGGCCGGCAGTCCAAGACGATCACGTCCATGGAGCGGGAGATGAAGGCAGCCTCCCAGGCCACCGACTTCGAGCGGGCCGCCTTGTTGCGCGACAGGCTCGAGGCGCTGCGCCACATCATGGAGCGCCAGCAGGTGAAGGGCGCGGTACTGGGAGCGGTGGACATCCTCGGGCTGGCCCGCGACGAACGGGGCGCCAACGTGCAGGTGTTCCTCACCCGGGACGGTCTGCTGTCGGACCGGCGGAGCTTTACCCTGCTCGGCACGGAGATCGCCTCGGATCAGGAGGTGCTGGAGCGGTTCGTGGGCGAGTACTACTCCACGGCGATCGTGGTGCCTCCGGAGATCGTCGTGCCGCGACCGGCCGCCAACGTGCAGGAGTTGTCTCTGTTCCTGGAGGGTCTGCGGGGTGCGCGGGTTCTGGTGCGCCACGCCGAGCGGGGCGACAAGCGCCGGTTACAGGAACTGGCCGATCGAAACGCGGCCCTCGCTCTCCAGCACGAGCGCATGCGTGAGGAGCGGAGCCGGGAGCGCAGGTACGGCGGTCTCACCGCGCTGCGCGACGCTCTCGGTCTGGAGACGACGCCCGTCCGCATCGAGGGCTATGACGTGTCGAACCTGGGATCTGAGCACGTGGTGGCTTCCATGGTCGTGTTCGAGGGGGGCGCACCGAAGAGGTCCGACTACCGCAAGTTCACCATCCGCGGCCTCACCGGGCAGGACGACTTCGCGGCCCTGAACGAGGCTCTGGTCAGAAGGTTCTCCCGGAGGGGCGACCCGGACGGGGTCGCGGTGTACGATCCTTCGTTCGAAGCGGTGCCCGACCTGGTGCTTGTGGACGGAGGAAAGGGACAACTCGCCGCCGCTCTCGAAGCACTGGTCGAGGTCGGCCTCGATGAAGTTGTGCCGCTTGTATCGCTTGCGAAGAGGGAAGAGGAGGTGTTCGTGCCGGGCCGGTCCGCCGCCTTGGAGTTGTCGCCCGAGGATCCGGGTGTTCTCCTGCTGAGGCGCGTGCGCGACGAGGCGCATCGCTTCGCCGTCGGATTCCACCGGGTCCGGCGGGCCGCCGTCGCCACCGAATCGTTTCTGGACGAGCTCCCGGGGGTGGGGGAGAAGCGCAAGCGGGCCATCCTGAACCACTTCGGTTCGCCCGAACGATTCCTCCAGGCCACACGGGAGGAGGTGGAGGCCGTTCCCGGTCTTCCGGGGAAGGTGGCACGGGCGGTATGGAACTACGTACACAAGACCGGATAGACTGAAGGGGCGATGAAGAAGGAAGCTACATTCCCAACCCCTCACGGCGACGGGGTCGTGGTCGTGGAGCACGGGCGTCTGGTGGAGGTGCGGTTGCCCCACGTGGGCGAAACGGTCGGGCGGCCAGCGCCCGCCCCCTCGGCGCGCGGATCGCACGCCGGCGATCCCCGGGCAGCGGTGCGCGAGCGATCAGCTGCGCCGGCCCATCCGCCCGCCACGCCCACCGACGAAGCCGTTCACTGGGCGTGGCAGCTCGCGGCGTACTTCCGCGGTGAGCGTCACGGATGGACCGACGCCGAGGTCGGCCTGGAGGCGTATGGTTTCACGCCCTTCCGTACCGCCGTCTACCGTGCACTGCTGGAAGTGCCCGCCGGCGCGGTGGTCACATACGGTGAGCTCGCGCGGCGCGCGGGTTGCCCGCGTGCGGCCCGGGCGGTGGGTTCGGCGATGGCCGAGAATCCCATCGCCATCGTCGTGCCTTGTCACCGGGTGGTACGCACTGACGGCTCTCTGGGCCACTACGGATTCGGCGATCCCTGGAAGCGCTTCCTGTTGGAAGCCGAGGGTGCGTTCGATGATTGCGGTTCCGAGACACCGGGCGCGGACGGCTGGAGAGGAGGGAAGGCATGAGTGGTGCGCACCCATTGGCACTCACGGTTATCACCGGCCTCTCAGGCGCGGGCAAGTCGCAGGCCGTTGCCACCTTCGAGGACATGGGTTTCTTCTGCATCGACAACCTGCCCCCTCAGATGCTGTCCCGCGTGGTGGATCTTTTCTCTCTCGAGGGGAGCCGGGTGGATCGTCTGGCCGTGGTCATCGACGTGCGTGGGGCCCAGTACTTCAGCGAGTTGGGGGAGGTTCTCGATAGCGTCTCCGCCCTGTGCGCGGGGTTGCGCGTACTCTTCTTGGAGGCGTCCGACGAGTCGCTGGTGGCTCGGTACCAGTCGACTCGCAGGCCCCACCCGCTGGTTCACGGCGGGCCGCTGCTGGCGGGGATCCAGGAGGAGCGCCGCCTGCTCGCTCCTCTGCGCGAGCGTGCCGACGTGGTGATCGACACAACCGGGCTGAACGTCCACGAACTCCGACACCGGGTACAGGAGACCCTCTTCGCCGGGGAGCTCCGCAACCAACTGCTGGTCACCTTCGTCTCCTTCGGGTTCAAGTTCGGCGTTCCCACGGAAGCCGATATGGTCTTCGATGCGCGTTTCCTGCCGAACCCGCACTGGGTGGACGAGTTGCGCCCGCTCACGGGCCTGGACCGAGAGGTGAGCGAGTTCGTGGTGGCCCGCCCGGAGTCCCATGGGTTCCTGGAGAGAGTGGCGGGACTCCTCCTCTTCCTCGTGCCGCTCTATGTAGCCGAACAGAAGACCCAGCTGGTGATCGCGATCGGTTGTACGGGAGGTAGACACCGGTCGGTGGCCCTGGCTGAGGCTCTGGCCGTCTCCCTATCGAAGGATCCCCAGGTGGAGACGAGCGTGCGCCACCGCGATGTCGCGCGTTCCGGCTGATCTCGCCCGGGGGGGTGAGTCTCCCCGGGTGGTGGCGCTCGGTGGCGGGACCGGGCTCTCCACCTTGCTGCGAGGGCTGAAGCACCTCACTCCGCGGATCACGGCGGTTGTCACCGTCTCCGACGACGGTGGCTCTTCGGGGCGTCTCCGCGACGAACTCGGGGTCCTGCCTCCCGGAGACATCCGCGGATGCCTGGTGGCGCTGGCCGACGACGAGTCGTTGCTCGGAGCCCTCTTCTCGCACCGCTTCGCCACCGGCGCTCTCGCCGGACACAGCTTCGGCAATCTGTTCCTGGCCGCATTGTCCGAGGTCACGGGCGATTTCGACAGGGCGGTCAAGGAGTCCAGCAAGGTGCTCGCTATCACGGGGACGGTGCTGCCCAGCACCACCGCCGACGTCCGCCTGCACGCTGAACTCAGCGACGGGAGCCATCTCGCTGGGGAGTCGTCGATCGGCAGGGCTCCCGTCTCGGTGAGCCGCGTGTGGCTGGAACCTGAGGGAGCGGCCGCTCTGCCGCTCGCGCTCGAGCGTATCGCCGAGGCGGATGTGGTGGTACTCGGGCCCGGCAGCCTGTTCACGAGCGTGGTGCCCAACCTCCTCGTGGGGGGCGTGCGCGAGGCGTTGGCGGCCACCTCCGCGGTGGTCGTGCACGTCGTCAACGTGATGACCCAACCGGGGGAGACGGCCGCCTTCACCGGCATGGATCATGTGAGTGCCTTGATCGACCACCTGGGTCCCGGCGTCCTCGACGCCGTCCTCGTGAACGCCACGCCGGTGCCGCCGCACCTGCTGGATCGATACCGGGAACAAGGAGCGGAGCCGGTGCTGTGGAGCGAAGATGGAGCGGACGCCGAGGGCCCGGAAGGAGTCACAGTGGTGCGTCGTCCTCTGCTTCACGCCACCGACCTCGCCCGCCACGACTCCACGGCTCTGGCGAGCGCCATCGTGGCCCTCGCCGCCGCAAGACAGCCATGACGGCCGCGGCGCGGGCGGCCGGCCGCGGCCCCGCTCCGGCCGGCGACCGCCGGGGGTCCATCAGCTTCTCCCGGCGCGTCCGCGAGGAACTGCTTCGGCACGCCGAAGGAAAGAACTGTTGCCGGGCCGCGGAGGTGGCCGCTCTGGTGCGTACCACGGGCACCTTCCACATCCGCGGCGGCGCCACGGACGACGAGGACCGCTACGCGCTGCACCTTTCCACGACGCTGCGGCCCGCGGCGCGGCTGGTCTACTCATACTTCAAGGAGTTCGGCGCCGAGGCAAGACTCATGACGCGCCGGGAGCCGCGGTTTCGGCGCCGTCTCTTCTATGAAGTGCACCTCCGAGGCAGTCCCAGCATGCTACAGGCCTTGAACGAGTTGGGGATACTCACCGACAGCTTTCGCCTGCAACCTGGGGTTCCCGCCCGTCTCCTGCGCAATCGCTGCTGCAAGAGCGCCTTTCTCAGGGGGTGTCTCGTGGGCTCGGGCTCAGTGAGCTCTCCGTCCCGGGATGCACATCTGGAGATCCTCAGCCCGCATCAGGACTTCGCCGCCGACCTTGCTCGACTCCTGGTGCGGCTCGGCTTCTCACCGGGCTTGTACCAGCGCCGGGGATACCACGTGGTGTACCTGAAGAGCGGCGAGGAAGTGACCGCCCTGCTGGCCTTCGCCGGCGCCCAGGAGGCCGCGTTGGAGGTGGAGGAGCAGGCGGTGATCAAAGACATGCGGGCGAGGGCCAACCGAGTGGCCAACTGCGACGAAGCCAATACGCGGCGCACAAGCGCGGCCGCGGTCCGGCAGCTGAACGCGGTGTCGTTCCTCGAGGAGGTGGGCCTCCTCGAGGAACTGCCTTTCGCGCTCCGCGAGGCCGCCGAACTCCGGGTGGCGCATCCGTATCTCACCCTGTCCGAGCTCGCGGCCGAAGCGCCGGGCGGCTTGAGCAGATCGGCTCTGAACCACCGTCTCCGGCGCCTCGTGCGCGCGGCCGAGGACGGAGGGGCGCCGGGCATGGGAGACGCACAGCGATGAGCTCGGAGGGGCATTCCCCCGGCCGGGAGGAGCCATGCCCTGTGGTAGAATCGGACCGCCTTGACAACACCGTGGGAGGAGCCGCACGCATGACTGTTCGGGTAGGTATCAACGGTTTCGGGCGTATCGGGCGCAACTTCCTCCGTGCGGCCCGGCGACGTGGAGCCGACATAGATCTGATCGCCGTCAACGATCTGACGGACGCCCCGACTCTCGCCCACCTCCTCAAATACGACAGCGTGCACGGAGTGTGGCCGGGCGAGGTATGCGTCGAGGGAGACGGCATCTCCATCGATGGTGAGAAGTTCACTGTCTTCAGCGAACGGGATCCGGCCGCTCTTCAGTGGGGGGATCTGGGAGTGGATGTCGTGGTGGAGTCCACCGGGCATTTCACAGATCGGGCCGGCGCTTCCAAGCACCTGGCGGCCGGCGCGAAGAAGGTCGTGATCAGCGCGCCCGCCAAGGACCCCGACCTGACCGTGGTCGTGGGCGTGAACGACTCCGACTACGACGCTTCCGTGCACCACATCCTCTCGAACGCATCGTGCACCACGAACTGCCTTGCCCCGGTGGCAAAGGTTCTGCTCGACAACTTCGGTATCGAGCAGGGCTTCATGACCACCACGCATGCCTACACAAACGACCAGATGATCCTCGACTTGCCGCACAAGGACCTGCGCCGGGCCCGAGCCGCGGCGCTGTCCATCATCCCCACCTCCACGGGTGCGGCCCGGGCGATCGCGTTGGTGCTCCCCGAGTTGAAGGGAAAACTGGACGGTTTCGCCATGCGGGTGCCGGTGCCGGACGGCTCGGTGGTGGACCTCACCGCCGTACTCGGCCGGGAGGTCACGGTGGACGAGGTCAACGCGGCTATGAAGGCGGCCGCCACCGACGGGCCTCTCTCTTCCGTGCTCCAGTACACCGAGGACCCGATAGTCAGCACCGACGTCATCGGGAATCCCTACTCCTCGATCTTCGACGCGCAGTTGACGATGGTCATGGGGCGCACCGTCAAGGTCATCTCCTGGTACGACAACGAATGGGGCTTCTCGAACCGGATGGTCGACCTGGTCGGCGTCCTGCTATAGGGGGACGACATGGTCAAGCAGACTGTCCGCGACGTGGACGTGGCGGGGAAGCGCGTGCTGGTGCGCGTGGACTTCAACGTGCCTCTGGCCGACGGTATGGTCGCCGACGACACCCGCATCGCGGCGGCCGTGCCCACCATCGAGTATCTGCGGGAGCGGGGCGCGCGGGTGATCATCGTCTCGCACCTCGGTCGACCGGAGAAGGGCACTCCCGAATCTTTCCGTCTGGACCCTGTCGCCGCCCACCTTGCCCGATTGCTGCACGCTCCGGTGCGAAAGATGGACGAACTCTCGGGCCCCGCCGTGGAGTTGGCGGTGGGGTTGATGAAACCCGGCGACGTGCTGATGGTCGAAAACTCCCGCTTCGACAAGCGTGAGAGCGCCAACGATCCCGAGTTGGCCCGCGAATTGGCCGCTCTCGCAGATGTGTTCGTGAACGACGCCTTCGGCGTGAGCCACCGAGCCCACGCCACCACGGTGGGGGTGGCGAAGCTCCTGCCCGCCGTGGCCGGCTTCTTGTTGGAGAAGGAACTTGCCACTCTGGGCGCCCTGCTCGAGGCTCCCCAGCGGCCGTTCGTGGTGGTGTTGGGCGGGGCCAAGGTGACCGACAAGATCGGCGTGATCGAGCGCTTCCTCGAACTGGCTGACGCGATACTCCTTGGCGGCGCGATGTGTTTCACGTTCTTCAAGGCCCGTGGGCTCGCCGTGGGGGATTCCCGGGTGGAGGACGAAGCGGGCGTCGCCTTGGCCGCGCGGCTCCTCGAGAAGGCCGCGGGCGTGCCCTGCGACATGGTGCTCCCGAGCGACATCGTGGTCGCGGACTCGTTCTCGGCGGGCGCAGACACCGCGGTGGTGGCCGCGGACGGCATACCCGAGGGCTGGATGGGGCTGGACATCGGCCCCGAGACAGCTGCCGCCTACGCCGAGCGCATCCATGCCGCGGGCGAGGTGTTTTGGAATGGGCCGATGGGTGTCTTCGAGATGCCGCCCTTCGCCAAGGGCACGGAGGCCGTTGCCCGGGCGATGGCCGCCTGCGCCGGTGTCACTGTGGTCGGCGGCGGCGATTCGGTGGCGGCATTGAAGACTCTCGGACTCGAAGGGGAGATGGACCACGTGTCCACCGGCGGAGGCGCGTCCCTGGAACTGATCAAAGGTGGGGAGTTGCCCGGCGTGTCCGCGCTGCTCGACCGGTAGACCCTGGAGGTTCACGATGAAGTCACGCATCCCGATAGTCGCCGGGAACTGGAAGATGTTCAAGACGCCGGCGGAGGGCGACGCCTTCATCCGCGCGCTTCTGGGGCGCCTGGGAGATGTGGAGAACGTCGAGGTGCTGGTGGCGCCCCCCTACACCGGTCTCGCGGCCGCCGTGATGGCGGCTATGGGCACCACCGTGGGCGTGGCCGCTCAGAACGTCTTCTGGGAGAAGGAAGGAGCGTTCACCGGTGAGGTGGCTCCGGGTATGCTGGTGAGTCTCGGTGTGCGCTGGGTCATCGTGGGGCATTCGGAGCGTCGTCAGCTCTTTGGCGAGACCGATCAGGGCGTTGCCCGCAAGCTCCGGGCGACACTCGACCACGACCTGCGGCCTATCCTCTGCGTGGGCGAGACCGAGGAGGAGCGCGACGGCGGTCTCACCGAGGAGCGGGTGGTGAGTCAGGTCGGCAAAGCTCTTGCGGGAGTGACCGCGGCCGAAGCCGGGCCTATCAGCATCGCCTACGAGCCCATCTGGGCCATCGGTACCGGACGGACCGCGACACCGGAGCAGGCTCAGGAGGCGTGCGCCCTCATCCGTCGCCGCGTGGCGGAACTCTTTGACGTCCACACGGCCGCCGGGATGCGTATCCTGTACGGCGGAAGCGTCAAACCGGACAATTTCGGGGAACTGATGGGGCAAGACGACATCGACGGCGGTCTCGTGGGTGGGGCCAGCCTCGACGTGGAGTCCTTCGCCCGCATCGTCGAAGCCGCTTCCTGAGGAGTCGCCCGTGACTTCCGATCCGCTCGACACGCGCCCCGACGCGCGCCGCCCCGTGGCCCTGATCATCCTCGATGGGTGGGGGTACGAGGCGCCCGGGCCGGGCAACGCGGTGTCCTTGGCCACCACGCCCGTGCTCGACGGCTTGTTGGAGCGCTATCCCTGGGTCCTGCTGGAAGCGAGCGGCGCCGCGGTCGGCCTGCCGCCCGGGATCATGGGCAACTCGGAGGTGGGGCATCTCACGCTCGGCTCGGGGCGGGCTGTCCCCCAGGATCTGTCCCGCATCAATACGGCCGTCGAGGACGGCAGCTTCTTCACGAATCCCGTCTTGGCGCCGGCTATGGAGGCGGCGACTGCCCGAGACGGCTCCATACACCTCATGGGTCTCTTGTCGGACGGCGGGGTTCACTCGGCCATAGAACACGTGCACGCGCTGGTGGAGTTGGCTCGGACGGCGGGTGTAGCACGGGTGTACGTGCATCTGTTCATGGACGGGCGGGACACGTCGCCCACCGCCGGCGCCGGCTTCCTGTATGAGCTGGAGCGTTTCCTGAGCAAGGTGGGGCTGGGGACGGTGGCCACGATCGTCGGCCGCTACTACGCCATGGACCGTGATAACCGATGGCCGCGGGTCAAGCGGGCCTACGACGCTCTCGTACACGGGGAGGGCGAGCGCGCGCCCACGAGCGAGGAGGCTATACAGCGGTCGTACGCCGCCGGTGTCACCGACGAGTTCGTGGAGCCGTTCATCATCGGCGACGATCCCCGTTCGCGTATCCGGGACGGGGATACTGTGGTCTTCTTCAACTTCCGCCCCGATCGCACCCGTGAGCTCACACGCGTCTTCATCGAGCCGGTTTTCAGCGAGTTCGACCGAGGTGGGCCCGCCCCGCGGGTCGCGTTCATCGGGATGACGGAATACGACGCCGACTTCGATGTGCCTGTGGCCTTCCCCGACAACCCTCCCGCCCACGTGCTCGCGGAGGTGCTGAGCGCCGCCGGGCTCACGCAGTTGCATATCGCCGAGACGGAGAAGTACGCGCACGTCACGTTCTTCTTCAACGGAGGTACGGAGGAGCCGTTCCCAGGCGAGACGCGACGTCTCATCGCATCCCCCAGCGACATCGAGACATACGAGCAGCGGCCGGCGATGAGTGCTCCGGAGGTGGCCTCCGTCTTCAGGGAGACGTTCTCCGCGGAGCGGCCCGACTTCACCGTGTTGAACTTCGCCAACCCCGATATGGTGGGCCACACGGGTGATCTGGCGGCCACCATAGAGGCGCTCCAGGTGGTCGATCGGTGTCTGGGGGAGGTGCTCGTCACCCTGAAAGGCAGCGACGCCCGTGTCTTCATCACCGCCGACCACGGGAACGCCGAGTACATGATCGATCCCGACGGGCGACCGAACACCGCCCACACCACGAATCCCGTGCGGCTCATCTATCTGGACGAAGGGTGCGTTCTGCGGCAGGGGGCGGGGCTCGCCGACATCGCTCCGACGATCTTGACCTCGTTCGGAGTGGATGTTCCCTCCGAGATGAGCGGCCGCGACGTGTGCGTCGGCAACCCCGGAGAGTAGCTGCGGCGGCTAACTTCCGGTATCGTAGTACGTCGTAGAGGTGTGGAGAAGGGGGTCGTTGTGGAGCAACCTCCGCCCAAAGTGCTGCGGCGGGCCGCGGCAGGTGAGGAGCAGGCGCTCGAGGTTCTGGTGCGCATGTTCTCCGAACCCATTCGCAGCTACCTCGAAAGGGTGGTGGGCGACTTCGGAGACTCCCAGGACCTGACGCAGGAGACCTTCCTGCGCATGGCCCGCGGGCTGCCGGATTTCGCGGGTAAGGCCAAGTTCAGCACCTGGCTGTTCCAAATCGCCAAGAACCTGGGTATAGACCACTTGCGGAGGCGGGAACTGGACCGGGTGCCGCTGCATCGTGTGCCCGAGCATGCCTTTGCGACGGCTCCGTCTGCGCATGGGATGGAGGAGACGGAGCTTCTGTGGGCGTGCATCGGCGACCTCGACGTGGATCTGCGCTCGGCGCTCATCCTGCGCGATGTGCACGGGTTCAGCTACCGGGAGATCGCCGAGATCGTGGGCGCGACCCTCTCCACGGTGAAGTGGCGGATCTATCAGGCACGAGAGCAGGTTCAAGCCGCGTACAAGACGGCGGCGGACACGGGCCTCACGGTAGAAGGGCTGTGACAGTGGCGTGAAGAGACGACGGACACGACGTGCCCGCGGACCTGCCTCAGCGGGGGCCATCTCCTGCTTCGAGGCCAGACCCATCCTTTCCGCGCTGCTCGACGGGGAGGCGGACGACCTTCAGCAGGTACGCGTCGAGCGGCACCTGCGGTCGTGCGCGCGCTGTCGGGATTTCCACCACTTCAGCGGGCGCACGGGGGCTTTGGTCAGGGGTTCGTCGGCGGCCGCACTCGAGGACGCCTCGGAGGAGCACGCGCACACTGCTGCTTGGTTGGCGACGGCGGTTCGGGCGTCCGGTGAAGGCCGGCGTCGGTCGAACTCGTGGCGCTCGGTGGTGGTGGGCGCGACGCTGACGGCCGCTCTCTCCCTGGGGGCCGTCATCGGGGGGCTGGGAGTGTGGACGCTGACTCAGGAGGCTGGTGGGCCTGAGGCATCGAGCGCAGCGTCGCCGTCCCTGCCCCGTGTTGCGGCTCTCCGTACCCTGGATCCGGGCACCACGATCGAAGAGCCGCTCTCCATACTCACCGCGTGGGCACCGCCCCGGCCGGTGGAGAACACTCTCGACGAGAAGGCCATGTTCTGGGTCACCCCCATGTCCCATTTCGAGCGCGTACACTTCCGACCGGAGCAGCTCTAGCCACCGTCTTCCTAACTTATCGGTGCTGTCCGTCGTCTTAACGCATTGGATGGGTGTATGCATCGTGGAACCGGGCGGCGTGCTGTCGAGCTTCCGATTCGGTGTGGTAGTCTTCCCAGGTTATGTTCGGTGTCGTTCGACAGTGCAAGGAGTAGTCGGATAGTGGTCTACGTACTCGCCATATTGGACACGTTGCTCGGTGGCACCCTCTTGGTGCTGATATTCCTCCACTCCGGTAAGGATGCCGGACTCTCCGGCGCTTTCGGGGGAGGCTTCCAATCCGTTGGTGGCGCGGGGGTTGTGCAGAAGAATCTCGACCGGATCACGGTGGGGTGCGCCATCGCCTTCTTCCTGGTCACTATAGTTCTCGGATTCGTGGTCTGATCGCTTCCTGAGCCTCGGTTGCGGCCGCGACCTGGGAAGCGTAGGCGCGCTGTACACAGCGTGCCGGACACCCGCCCTTGGCGGGATACTAATGTAGGACGCAATGAAGGAGGAACTGAACTTGGACAGATGGAAGCGTACGTGGCTGGCTGTGATTCTTGTGGTAGGGCTCGTAGCGGTCGTGGCCATCGCAGTTGGGTGTGGCGATACGACCACCACGACGGCGGCGCCCGATTCGAGCGAGACGACGACTGATTCGACGGAACCCAGCGATCTCGCCGCTGATCAGACGCTCGTGGTCAACCTCACCAGTGAGCCCCCGAGCTTGGATCCCAGCTTGGCCACCGACACCACGTCGGCCAAGGTCATCAACAACATCTTTGAGGGTCTGGTTCACCTCGATAACGACGGGAACGCTACCCCGGGTGCAGCCGAGTCGTGGGAGGCTTCCGACGACGGACTGACGTACACGTTCCAACTGCGCGGCACCGACACGTGGACCAACGGTGATCCCGTCACGTCGATGGACTTCAAGAATGCCTGGACCCGTATTCTCGATCCGGCGACTGCCGCCGACTACGCCTACATGCTGTATCAGATCGTAGGCGCCGAGGACTTCAACGCGGGTACCGGTACGGCGGACGCCCTCGGTATCGACGCCACCGATCCGAACACCTTCATCGTTACGCTCACGAGTCCGGCCCCGTGGTTCGTCCCGATGATGAACCACCAGGCGTTCTTCCCGATCCCGAAGGCCACGGTCGATGAGTTCGGCGACAAGTGGACCGAACCGGCGAACATCGTCACCAACGGCCCGTACAACCTCGTGGAGTGGAATCACGACTCCGACATCCTCCTGACCAAGTGGGCGGATTGGCGTGACGCAGACTCCGTGATCCTCGAGAACGTCAAGATGACGATGATCAACGAGGACACCACCGCCGTCGCGGCCTTCGAGAACGGCGAGATCGACGTGCAAGACTCCTTGCCGACGGCTGACATGCCTCGTCTCAAGCAACTGCCGCAGTACCAGATGTTCGCCACGTTGGGCACCTACTACTACGGTTTCAACACGACGCATGCGCCGCTGGACGACGTGAAAGTGCGTAAAGCTCTCGCGTTGGCCATCGACCGTCAGGCGATCATTGACAACATCGGCCAGGCCGACCAGCAGGCCGCTACCAGCATCACGCCTCCCGGTATCCCCGGCTTCGATGTGGTGGTGCAGGACTACCTGAAGCCGACGGCTCAGGTGGAAGACGCGAAGGCTCTCCTCGCCGAAGCTGGCTATCCGGACGGCGCGGGTATGCCTGAGATCGTGATCTACCACAACACCAGTGAAGGCCACGCGGCGATCGCCACGGCCGTCCAAGAAGAGTGGAAGGCCATCGGCGTCAACGCGACCATCAAGAACATGGAATGGAAGCAGTACCTCGACTTCGTTCAGAACAACGACGACGTCATGGTCTACCGCATGGGTTGGATCGCCGACTTCGCGGATGCGTACAACTTCCTGGACCTGTTCCGCACCGAGAGCGGCAACAACTACACCCGTTGGGGCAGCGCCGCGTACGACGGACTCCTCGACGAGGCCCTGCTGTCCGCCGACGATGCGGCTCGTTGGGATCTGTACGCCCAGGCCGAGAAGATCGCCAGCGACGAGATGCCGATCGCTCCGATCTACTGGTACACGAACCCTGAACTCGTGCAGGATTGGGTCGACGGGTACTTCGCCCAGTCTCTGGGCAATCAAGTCAACTTCTGGGACGTCAAGATCAAGCAGCACTAAGCGCGAACCGTCTTGATCGACCGCAGATGAATATGGAGGTGGCGCCGGCCCAACCGGCGCCACCTCTTTCCATGTTGGCTCGGTCTCGCGCCGTCTTCGGCGCACGGATGAGGCTGTGTGGTAACGTGTTCGTCGGGCTTCGCACCTCCCGAGGGTGTCCTGCTCGAACGGTGGCTAAGGGGGCCTCTTGACTTGGTGTCCAAAGCAAGTTGAGCAAGGGACTGGTGCGTTGTGACCAAACTGATCGTTCGCCGCGTGATCTGGACCATCCCGGTGCTCCTCTTGGTGATCTTCCTGACTTTTCTCTTGATGAAGGCCATCCCGGGGGGCCCCTTCACTTCGGAGAAGGGAGTCCCCGAGGAGATTTTGGCGAACATGAACGCCAAATACGGTTTGGATAGTCCGTGGTACGAGCAGTTCTTCCGCTACGTGTGGCACGCCGCCCAGGGAGACCTGGGCGTGTCCATGACTCAGAAGAGCCGCACCGTCGTCGACGTGATCTGGGATGCCTTCCCCGTGTCGATCCATCTGGGTGTGTTGGCCTTCGGCCTTGCCATGCTGATCGGCATACCGGCCGGGATAGTCGCGGCTCTGAAGCACAACACGATCTGGGACTACGGCGCCATGTTCTACTCCACCATTGGGTGGGCTCTGCCGCACTTCATAGTGGGGCCGGTGCTTATCTACGTCTTCGCACTCAGACTGGGGTGGTTCCCCACATCGAGGTGGGTGGGCGTCGACTCCTGGGTGCTGCCCACGATCACCTTGGGGACGGCGCTTTCCGCGTACTTCGCGAGGCTGACGCGGGGGAGCATGCTCGAGACTCTTCAGCAGGACTACGTCCGGACGGCACGTGCGAAGGGCCTCCCGTTCCGCACGGTGGTACTGAAACACGTCCTGCGCAACTCCCTGATACCCGTCGTGACGCAGGCAGGCCCGCTGCTTGGCTTCGTGATCACGGGCTCGTTCATTACTGAGTACGTCTTCGCCATCCCGGGTCTCGGGAAGTATTTTGTGAGCAGCGTGAGCAACAGGGATTACTCGGTCGTGATGGGTCTGGCTGTTCTGCTTTCTTCGATCATCATCTTCGCAAATCTGGTGGTGGACATCCTGTACGGGATACTCGACCCACGCATCCGGTATGAGTAGGAGCGGTCGGTGAGCGACGAACGAACCGAGACGGGCAGGCACGGCGCCTCTCCCGTGGACGCTGATGTCTTCGATGCGGGGGATCCGGTCGTCCTCGAGCAGTCGACGCTTTTCGGGGACGTGGTCAGGCGATACTCGAAGAATCGTGCCGCCATGGCCGCGTTGTTCATCCTGTTGCTGATGATCGTCTACTCCACCGTCGGACCGTGGCTCAGGCCGTGGTCTTTCGATGAAGGGCTGTTCTCGAACCCCAGTCTCCTCCCGTATCAACTACCCGATCTGGCCCACTGGTTCGGCACCGATCAGCACGGTCGCGACCTTTTCGTGCGGATGGCCATGGGGGGCCGCGTTTCTTTGCTGATCGCTTTCGCCGCGACCGGGATCGTGTTGGTGGTAGGGGTGATATACGGTTCTCTCTCCGGCTTCATCGGCGGGAAGACCGACGAGGCCATGATGAGGTTCGTCGATATCCTCTACGGCCTGCCGTATCTGCCCTTTGCGATCATTCTGCTCGTGATCCTCGGCGCCGGCATCGTTCCCATGTTGTTGGCCCTGGCGGTGGTGTCGTGGTTGACACCGTCCAGGCTCGTTCGAGGACAGATGCTGACTCTGAAGCAGAACGAGTACGTCGAAGCGGCTCGCGCGCTGGGGGCCGGTCGCAGTCGGATCGTGTTCCGTCACCTCCTTCCGAATACCCTGGGGATCATCGTGGTGGCGATGTTCCTCGAGGTGCCCGGAATGATCCTGGGCGAGGCGACCCTCTCCTTCTTGGGACTCGGCATCTCGGCACCCGATGCATCCTGGGGTACGCTTGCCTCCGAGGGGTGGAAGGCGCTGCGGTCTCACCCGTGGATGATCATTCTGCCGGGCATATTCATCGGCGTGACCGTGCTGTGCTTCAACTTCGTAGGCGATGGCTTCCGCGATGCCATCGATCCGCGGACCAAGGAGACGAAGTGAGCCGCTTGCTGGAGGTCAAGGACCTCAAGACCTACTTCTTCACCCGAGAAGGCACGGTGCATGCGGTAGACGGCATCAGCTACACCGTGGACCAGGGCGAGACGCTCGGTGTGGTGGGAGAGAGCGGCTGTGGGAAGAGCGTCGGGGCGCTGTCGCTCATGCGGCTGATCCCTGAACCTCCCGGCCGGATCGTGTCGGGCGAAGTGATCTTCGAAGGGAGGGACCTCGTCACCCTGCCGGAACGAGAGATGCGTTCGATCCGGGGTAACGACATCTCGATGATCTTCCAAGATCCGATGACCTCGTTGAACCCCGTGCTCAGGATTGGAAATCAGCTGGCCGAGTCGACGCGCCTTCACCTTGGGCTCAGTCGCAAGGAGGCTGACGACCGGTCGGTCGAACTGCTGGAGGCGGTCGGCCTGCCTGATCCCCGGAGACGACTGAAAGATCACCCGCATCAGTTCTCCGGTGGGATGCGGCAGCGGGTGATGATCGCGATGGCCCTGAGCTGCGAGCCGAAGCTCCTGATCGCCGACGAGCCCACGACGGCTCTGGACGTGACCATACAGGCACAGATCCTCGACCTGCTCGAGCGGCTACAAGATCGCTTCGGCATGTCGATCCTCCTGATCACACACGATCTCGGCGTGGTAGCCGGGGTCAGCGACAACATAGTCGTCATGTACGCGGGAAAGCTCGTTGAGCGGGCGTCCGCCGAAGAGCTGTTCGCGAACCCGCAGCATCCCTATACCGAGGCGCTGCTGGCCTCCATTCCGCGCCTCGACGAGGAAGGGCGCAAGCAGTTGGCCAACATTCCGGGCCTGCCGCCGGACCTGGTCGCCCCACCTCCCGGATGCAGTTTCCACCCCCGCTGCAGCCACGCGACTGAGAAGTGTTGGACGGTGGAACCGGTTCTGGCCGCGTATGACGGGCAGCTCGGTCACCTCGTCTCCTGCTGGCACTACCGAGATCTGAGGGAGGACTCGTGAGCGCCACACTCGTCGAAGAGCTGCGCCAGCCCGTCACGGCCGACTACTCCGGTCCGCTCTTGCAGGTGCGCAATCTGGTCAAACACTTCCCGATCACATCGGGCGTGTTCCTGCAGAGGACCATCGGGATGGTGCACGCGGTCGAGGGCGTCACGTTCTCTATCAAAGAAGGCGAGACACTGGGCCTCGTGGGCGAGTCGGGCTGCGGCAAGACCACCACCGGGCGCTGCATCCTTCAACTCCATAAGCCGACTTCGGGCAGCATTTTGTTCGAGGGGAACGAACTGACGACGCTCGATCGAGAAAGCATGCAACGGGTGCGTCGCGACATGCAGATCGTCTTCCAGGACCCCTATGCGTCGCTCAATCCGCGCATGACCGTGGGCACGATAGTCGGGGAGCCGCTGATCATCCACCGGATCGGCACGAAGGCGGAGCGTAAGGAGAGGGTACGCGAGCTCCTCGACCTCGTGGGGCTCAACCCTTCGTTCACGAATCGTTACCCCCATCAATTCTCGGGCGGTCAGCGCCAACGCATCGGTCTGGCGCGTGCGCTCGCTCTCAGTCCGAAGCTGATCATCTGCGATGAGCCGGTCTCGGCGTTGGACGTATCCATTCAGGCTCAGATCCTGAACTTGTTCGACAAGCTACAAAAGGATCTGGGACTCACCTACCTGTTCATCGCACACAACCTGTCGGTGGTGAAGCACATCTCCGACCGGGTGGCGGTGATGTACCTGGGCAAGATCATGGAGATCGCTCCCAGCGCGGAACTGTATGCGAGCCCCGTGCATCCCTACACCTATGGGTTGCTCTCGGCCATCCCCATCCCGGATCCTTCGGTGCAGAAGCGCCGCGAGCACGTGGTCTTGGAGGGCGACGTGCCGAGTCCGAGCAACCCTCCCTCGGGGTGCGTCTTCCATCCCCGCTGCTTCCGGGCCCAAGCGGTGTGTGCCGAACAGGTACCGGAGATGACGGCCCACGCCGACGATCACGAAGCGGCCTGTTTCTTTCCCCTGGACGCGTCCGCATAGACCCTGGGAGATCAGGTCTCCGGCCTGGTGAGGGGCGGCCGGCAGAGCACTGCTATACTTTCACGGCAGCCCGGGTAGTCGCGGCGGAGGAGTCCCGGAGACGGCGCTCGGTCCGTCGAGGAAAGTCCGGACACCATAGAGCAGGGTGCTGGATAACGTCCAGCCGGGGAGACCCGCGGGAAAGTGCCACAGAAATGACACAGCACACCGTCGACGGTTCGCCGTCGTCGGTTGCAACGGTGAAATGGTGCGGTAAGAGCGCACCGGCGTCGTGGTGACACGGCGGCCAGGCAAACCCCACCTGGTGCAAGACCGAATAGGGGGGCGTTCGAGGGCTGCTCGCCCGAGGCCCCCGGGTTGGTCGCAGGAGGCGCGCGGAGACGTGCGTCCCAGATGGATGGCTACCCTCGACAGAATCCGGCTTATAGGGTTGCATGCATGAAGGTCTCTCCCTTCGGGGAGAGGCCTTCTGCACATCGGGACACGATCGGCGCCGCCGCAGGAGAGGAGTCACGTTGAGCGAGAGCGTCTACGACGATACGCCCGGTGAAGAACCCGACCCCGACACGATGGACGCCCTGTCGCCCAGTTTTCGCCTCACCACGGCGTTCCTGGGCGATCATCCGCGGTACCGCCACACGTTGTCGCTGACGCCCGAGCACTTCCGTTTCGACCCGGTTCTGTGGCACTCGAGCATCGCGACGCTTCGCGCCATGCTGCGCGCCGTCGCCGACGAGCAGGGGCTGGAAGTCGGCGACGACGACCTGGATGTGGCGGTGCGGAACCTGGTGGAAGGGATCGTGCTCCGGTCGAGCGCGTGGGATCAGTGAGGCTACAACTGCGTGACGTCCGGTACGTCGGCGCCCAAAAGGACATGGACAGTCCGTAGGTTTCCGCGAGCACGCCACGTGGAGCCACTCGTGTCTACGTCGACCACCACCGGGGCCTCCGCCTCCAGGGTTCCACGGGGATCGGACAGAGTGACGAAATCGCGCAGTAAAGCCACGGGGTCGGTGTCCGCGAGAGTAGCCCCCTCCTTGTAGGCTTTGGCTGCCGGCATCCGTATCAACATGTCCAGCATGTACTCGGTCGAGTCGTCGGTGAGGGAGACGGCCACCAGGTCTTCGTCCACGAGTGTGCGGGCTTCCCAGTCCGCCTTCGAGCCCTGGTGAGCCTGTTCCTCCAGGATGGCGAGCACCGCGGGCATGAAGCTGGGTAGGTCTCGCGGGGTCCGCGATGTGATTAACGCGCCGTCCACGACCACAGGTGCATCCACCCACTCGGCGCCGGCGTTGACCATGTCGTCCTTGATGGCGACCACCGAGGTGAGCCGTCGGCCGGAGACCAGACCGGCGGAGGCGAGCACCCATCCGCCGTGGCAGATCGCGGCCACCACTCCACCGCGGGCGGCCACGGCGTTCACGAACTTCTTCACAGCGTCGGAGCGGCGCAGGAAGTCGGGCGCCCACCCACCCGGCACGATCACGCCGTCGAAATCGGCGGCGGAGATGTCGTCCACGCTGGCGTCGGTGTCGGCCGGGTAGCCGTGCTTCGAGAGGTAGGTCTTGTCGCCGAGGCCCACGAGCACAACGGTGGCCCCGGCCTCTTCGAGCCGTAGCTTCGGGTACCACAGTTCCAGGTCTTCGTACTGCTGCGCGACGAGGATGGCGACGCGTCGTCCGTTGAGTGACATGAGTGATCCTCCTTCTCGGTTTCGTCATGTGTCTTCCCGCATGCGCCCCACGCACAAACCCTCGAACCGTCCGGGGTTTGGGAGCGCGGAGGTGGGGGGTACCAGGGGAGAAACCGCGCTCGGTCCGTCCTGTCGGATCGAACCGGCCGTGGTCTTCGGGATCCGCCCGAGGCGGTACTACGAGACGAAGGAGAGCGAACGACGATGGCCTTCAAGCTGCCCGAACTGCCCTATGCCAAGGACGCCCTCGAACCTCACATCAGCGCAGAGACCCTTGAGTACCATCATGGCAAGCATCACAACGCATACGTCACCAATCTGAACGGCCTCGTGGAGGGCACCGATCTGGCGGACAAAAGCCTCGAGGAGATCGTTGCCGCCGCGGAGGGGGGCACGTTCAACAACGCAGCTCAGGTCTGGAACCACACGTTCTACTGGAGCTGCATGCGCCCCGGCGGCGGCGGTGCTCCGTCCGGCGCACTCTCCGAGGCCATAGATCGTGACTTCGGCTCCTTCGAGGCGTTCAAAGAGCAGTTCACCAAAGCCGGCACCACCCTCTTCGGCTCCGGGTGGACCTGGCTCGTGCTGGACGGTGGCGCGTTGAAGATCACCCAGACCTCCAACGCCGATCTGCCACTGAAACATGGCCAGACCCCGCTGTTGACCATGGACGTGTGGGAACACGCGTACTATATCGACTACCGCAACGCTCGCCCCGAGTACATCGGTACCTTCCTCGAGAGTCTCGTCGATTGGGACTTCGTGGGTGCCAACTTCGCCAAGGCGGGCTGAGACCGCCGTATCGGTGCCGCCGCGGCTGCCGGTTCGCCGGTAACCCGCGGGCTGTTTCATACGTGGGCCGCTCTCCGTGAGAGCGGCCCACGCTCGTTGACCGGATCCTGGCGTTTCATCTCAGCGCTGCTATCATCGGGCCCGGCGGCTCGGGGAGCTCCGGGCGTCTTCGGCGGTTCCAGCGGAAGGAGCGTGAGCGGTCATAGACGGTTGCGGTCGGTCAGGGGTGGGTGCGGAGGCCTCGCATGAGGCACGAGGCACCACCCTCGGACGACTGCGGGTGGACGCTCTCGATGCCTTCCGGGCGGGACTTCAAGCAGTGGACCCTCGGGAACGCACCTTCCTTGAGCTCGGTTCGATCCTGGATGATTGGGCTGCCCGCCGGACTCGTTCCGCCCGGCTCCACGTACTCGGGGCGGGCAAAGCGGCCTGCGCGATGGCCCGCGGTGTCGAGGATGCCGTGACGCAGGTATTCGGTGGCCGACCGGACGCCCTCATTCGTGGAGCCGTCGTGTGTCCGCGCGGTCATCCGACCGACACGGACTCGGTGGAGATACTCGAGGCGTCGCATCCGGTGCCTGGGGCCGATAGCGAGGTGGCCGGGCGTCGGCTGCTGGCGCTGGCTTCGCAGGCGTGCGCTGACGATCTTGTGATAGTCCTTCTGTCTGGAGGTGCGAGCGCCCTCCTCGCGACGCCCGCGCCCGAGGTGTCACGTGAAGACCTCGAGGAAGTCACTCTGCACTTGCTTCACTCCGGTGCGGCTATCGCCGAAGTGAATGCCGTGCGCAAGCACCTGAGCGGCGTGGCCGGTGGATTGCTCGGTCTGAGGCTCCGGGGAGCCCGGGCGGTGTGCCTGTTGGTGTCCGACGTTGTGGGAGACGATCCCTCCGTGGTGGGGAGCGGTCCGTTTTACGGGGATGATTCCACCTTTTCCGAATCCCTTGAGATCGTGAGGCGTCATGGGTTGGAGGGGGTAGTGCCGGCATCGGTGCGCCGGCGGCTCGAGTCGGGGGCCGCCGGGCTCGTGGAGGAGACGCCGTCTCCCTGGGACCCAAGGCTGGCGGGGATCGAGCATCGCATCATCGCTTCGGGCATCGATGCGTGTCGGGCTGCCGAGACCCGGTGCGTGGAATTGGGGTACCGCACGCTGCTCCTCTCCCACACGTTGGAGGGCGAGGCGCGCGCGCTGGGGACGTTCCACGCCGGCCTGGCCCGGGGAGTGCACCTGCGCGGCGTGCCGCTGCCGGCCCCGTGTGCGCTGATCACCGGCGGTGAGGCCACCGTGACAGTACGGGGGCCGGGCGTTGGCGGCCGGAATCAGGAGAGCTGCCTGGCCGCCGCGCCGCGACTTGCCGGGTTGCCGGCGGCCTTCCTGTCGGCGGGCACCGATGGCATCGACGGACCCACGGAGGCGGCGGGCGGCTTGGTGGATGGTCTGTCGTCTGCACGGGCCCGCGCCGCCGGCGTCGACATTGCGGACGTGCTTGCCCGCAACGACTCCCACACCGCCCTGCTGGCCATGGGGGATCTGGTGGTGACGGGCGTCACGGGCACAAACGTGGCCGACCTCCGCATCGTGTTGGTGGCAGGTTGACGGGACCCGATCTGACCTATCGACAGATGACCGTGCTCACTGTGCCGACAGTGGGTCTATCGGTGTGTCTGTCGCTGATCACCACGTATCTGCCGCTGCTGTTGCGGCGCTACACCGACTCGGCGACCCTCATCGGCGTTGCCATCGGGGGGGAGGGTGCCTTCGCTCTGGCCATCCCCCTGGTGGTGGGGTCGCTGAGCGACCGCGTCTGGACGCGCTGGGGTCGGCGCCGCCCCTTCATGATCGTCGGGGCCCCCATCATGGCGGCCGCGATCCTCCTCGCGCCGTTCCAGCCGGGCTACCTGTCCATCGCCCTCAGCACATTCGTGTTCTTCGCCGCGTATCATCTCTACGCCGCCCCGTACCAGGCTCTGATGCCTGATCTGTCGCCCGTGCACCAGCAGGGGCGGGTGCAGGGATTCCAGACCATGATGCGGGGAGTGGGTATGTTCCTCGGGATGGTGGTGGCGGGCTTCCTGTTCGAGAGCTGGGAACCGTTGCCTTTCGTGCTCGCGGCCTTCTTGATGATGGGCGTCACCTACGTGGCGGTATCCTCGATCGTGGAGGAGCCTGCGGACGGTGGTCGACTGCCGACCCCCCGGAGCCTCCTCTCCGGGGTGGCCGATATCTGGCGCACCACCAGACGGGAGAAGGCGATCATGCGCTTCCTCACGGCCAACTTCCTGTGGGAATCCACGATCCAGGGGTTGCGGCCCTTCATCATGCTGTACTTCCTCTACGTCTTGGGAGCGGGCACGCGCACGGGCGCGGCCCTCCTCGGGTTGGTGGGTCTCGTGTACATCGTTGCCGGCATGTCCGGCGGCTTTCTGGCCGATCGCTACGGCCGCAATCGCGTGCTGTGGGTGGGCCTCTGGGTGTACCTCGTGGGTTGCTCGCTGGGCTATTTCGTGCGGGATCTGCGGGTGGGTCTTCTGCTGCTGCCCATCTTCGGCCTGGGCGGATCGGTGGTGCTGACATTGCCCTACGCCGTGATGATGACGATGATGCCGCGCGCAAGGATCGGGCAGTTCACCGGGCTCTTCACCTTCTCCCGGGGGTTGGCCGCCGTCATCGCCCCGGTGGTGGTGGGGATCACCATCGACGCCGGCGAGGCGGCGATGGACCGCACTCGTGGGTACGCCCTCATATGGCCGTTCGCGGCGATCGTACTGGCCGTGTCGCTGTTCTTCTTCCGTAGCATCACGGCACGGCATGTGGTTACCGAGCGTGATGTGGTTGACGCGGCGGAGGTCCGATTGTGACCCCCAGGCGCCCGCGTTCCGGGGCCGACGCGGCGTTTGCCCCAGGCGGTAGGGGGGGAGGTACAATGTGACGCTGGGTGCGCGTGCGAGAACCCAGTTCGGCGACCGAAGGAGGTGCTAGGTGTCGGTTCCCTCACAGGATGAACGTCTATCCTCCGTAGTCGGAGAGAGTCGGGCTGTACCGCCGGCCGCTCCCGCCCCGGGCCTCAAAGTACGTCCCGCGGCTCTGCCCACTCTCTCGGCTGCGGAGTCATCGGTACTGAATGCTCTCTCCGAGGTCCGGCAGTTGTCGCTCGGCGTGCTTCGGAGCCGCACGGGGATGTCTACCGAAGAGTTGCGCAGCTCTATCGAGCGGCTGCGGGCACTGGGCCTCGTGACTCGCCTGAATACGGTGGTGGAGAGTTATTCCTCCCGCTTCCCGGGACTCCGTGTCGACGATTGACCCGGCGTCGGTTGCTCCGCTCGGGCGGCGCCTCCTGAAGGTGCCCAGCGACGTGTTCTGGGGAGTCGTTCGTGACGACTGTCTCGGTTTGTCGGCGCAGATCGCGTACTACGGGCTACTCTCACTCTTCCCGTTCCTGCTCTTCCTCCGCTCACTCGTGCCCCTCCTGCCGGGGAAGGGCCAGGTGGTGGAGAGTGCCCTTGCCGGTCTCGAAGCCCTGGTGACTCCGGACAGTCGGCTGTACGAGATCGTGCGGGACAACATCGTCGATCAACTCAATGCCGGTAGCCAGACCATCCTCTCGGTGGGGGTGGTGCTCACCCTCTGGAGCGCGTCGAGCGCCTTTTCGGTGCTCATCAAGGCCGTCAATCGGGCGTATGGGGTCGGGGAGACCCGCTCGTGGCAGCATCGTCGCCTGCTCTCCGTGGGGCTGACCCTGCTGACCGCCATACTCCTCCCGGCGGGTGTCACCCTGGTGCTCCTGGGGCCGACTCTCGGGAACATGATCACTCGACTCACGGGGGCGGGGAGCGCCGTTCAGGTCGCGTGGCTGATTCTGCGCTGGCCGAGTGTGTTCCTCTTGCTCGTGGTGCCGATGACGATCATCTACTACGTTGCCCCGAACGTGCGGCAGCGGGTGCGGTGGGTTTTGCCGGGGAGTCTGTTCGCTGTTGCGGCGATCATCGGTCTGTCCCTGGCCTTCTCCTGGTTCCTCGGATTGAACCTCTTCGAGTTGAAGTGGTTCACGTACGGCGCCATCGGGACCGTCATCGTCATCCTCTTCTGGATGTACATGATGGGGCTCGCCATCTTGACCGGCGCGGAAGTAAACGACGCCGTGGGGCGGGCCGTCGGCCGTCCGCCGCCCGCGGCAGCGCGGGCGCAGGCCGCCGCGGGGGCGGCGTAGGCCCGGCCGCGGACCGGAGGTAGCGGTGCCGCCACTCGTGTGGACGCCAGGTGTGCGGCGGTGGTGGGTCGCGTCGGACGGGGCGGGCCGCAAGCGCGGGCACCGTGGTTCTAGCCGCTCGTATCCGCGGTCTTCGAGGAGACGCCCTCTCGGAGCCACGCGATCCACTCGTCCATGCCCTCGCCGTTTCGGGAGGACACGCAGATGACCGGCAGACTCGGGTTCACCTTGCGGATGTTGGTTCGGATCAGCTCGAGGTCGGTGTCCAGATAGGGGAGCAGGTCGATCTTGGTCACGAGGGCCAGTGCGGCCTCGTGGAACATGAGGGGGTACTTGAGAGGCTTGTCCTCTCCCTCGGTGACGGAGAGGAGTACCACCTTGGCGTCCTCGCCGATGTCGAACTCGGCCGGGCACACCAGGTTGCCTACGTTTTCGACGATCAGCAGGTCTATCGGGTGGAGATCGAGCCTGTCTACGGCGGTCGCCACGAGGGGGGCCGCCAGATGGCAATCGCCGCCGAAGGGGCCCGTGTTCACCTGGACCACTTGGATCGCGAAGGGCGCCAGTCGGTCGGCGTCGGCGCTGGTCTCGATATCGCCTTCGATGACCGCGGTACGGAGGCCGGCGTCCCTCCGCTCGAGGGTGGCCTCCAGCAGTGCCGTCTTCCCGGCGCCGGGTGAGCTCATGAGGTTCGCGCAGAAGATGTCGTGGAGGCGGAGGAGGGTCCGGATCCCTTCCGCGTGCCGGTCGTTGGCGGCGAGGAGATGCTGGTTCACGGAGATCTCGGTGGTCGCAGGCCGGTCGTCCGAATGGCCGTGACCGCCGGCCCCGTGCCCGCCCTTGTGAGCCCGCACGTGGAGGTGGGTGCTGGGCCCGGAGTCGGCGAACCGCCCCGCGCGGGGCGGTTCGCCGTTCGTGGGCGCCCCGCCGGTGGAAGATCGCGCGTTCCGGTGCCCCCCGTTGTCTCCGCCCCCGATATCGATGTCCGCACTCATTCGCCGTCCTCCACTTCAATCGCACGCAGGAGCAACTCTTTCCCGTGCAGCAGCTGCACCGGTCCTTCACAGGTGGGGCACATGAACTCCACCTGTTCCACCGTCCACTCACGTTCGCAACGGGCGCACCTCACCCGGACCGGGATCTGTTCGATGATCAGGAGGGCACCCTCCACCTTCGTGCCTGTGGAGGCGGCCTCGAAGCAGAACGAGAGGGCTTCCGGCACGACCGCCCGGAGGCCGCCCACCTGGAGGGTCACCGAGTTGACGCGGGCGTCCGGCCCCAGCTCCGTGAGGCAGCGCTCGACCTCCTCAACCACGTTCATCGCCAAGGTCATCTCATGCACAGGGGTCCATCCTTGAAGATTGCGGCGGTCAGCAGATGCGCGGGAGCTGCTCGCCGAGAGGCATGTCCAGGACGCGGCGGCCCCCGAGTTCGGTGTCGAGGGTCACGAGGCCGCCCAGATCCGCTTCGATGACGCCGATGGCGGCCGCGTCCGCTCCCCGACTGTGGCCACGCATGATCTCGAGTGCCCGCTCGGCATCCTCCCGTGCCACCACGACCACGATCTTCCCTTCGTTGGCGGCGAAGAGTGGATCGATACCCAGGATCTCCCCAAGCGAACGGACGGCCGGATTCACCGGGATCGCGTGCGAGGTGAGGGCTACTCCCCACCCGTGGCCGGCGGCCAACTCGTTCGCCACGGCGGCGAGCCCCCCCCTGGTGGCGTCACGCAAGAACCGCAGACCGAGTCTCTCCGCGAACAGAGCGTCGATGAGACCGTTCAGAGGCGCGCAATCGCTGCGGATGGGAGTCTCGAAGTCGAGCCCCTTCCGCGCCGCCAGCACGGCGAATCCATGGTCGCCCACGTGCCCGTTCACCAGCATCACGTCACCCGGTCGGGGCGCTCCCCAACCTTCAGGCAGCTCTCGCATGGCTCCGATCCCCGCCGTGACGATGAAGAGTTGGTCGGCGCTTCCGCGCTCCACGACCTTCGTGTCTCCCGTTACCAGGGTCACGCCGGCCTCCCGGGCGGTCGCGGCCATGGACGCCACCACCCGGCGCAGATCGTCGAGGGGGAGGCCCTCTTCGAGCACGAAGGCGCAGGAGAGGTACGAGGGGATGGCTCCGGCCACCGCCAGGTCGTTCACGGTGCCCGCCACGGCCAGGGTTCCGATATCTCCCCCGGGGAAGAAGGGCGGCGAGACCACGTAGGCGTCGGTGGTGAAGGCAAGACGGCCGGTGCCCAGTTCCACATGGGCCGAGTCGCCCAAGCGGGAGAGCGTGGGGTTCTCGAAGGCCGGGAGGAATATCTCGCGGATGAGGCGTCCGGATAGGGAGCCCCCGCCTCCGTGGGCCAGAAGAATCCGGTCGTAGGCGGTGCTCACGTGCCCACGTCTCCGTATGGGGAGCTCGTGCCGCGGGCCGCCGTATGACGCTCGTAGCGGTAGTACGCCGCGCACGTGCCCTCGGAGGAAACCATGCAGGCGCCGCGCGGCGCTTCGGGAGTGCACGAGCGGCCGAAGAGGGGGCACTCGGGTGGGATGACGATCCCCCGCAGAACATCGGGGCATCGACAGGCGGGGTCGTCGCGGCCCTCCGGCACCTCGACCTCGTGGATGAGGGCGGCGTCCAGATGCGCGAACTCTGGTCTGATGGCCAGGCCGCTGCCGGGGATCACGCCGAAGCCGCGCCAGGCCGCATCCGCGGGCTCGAAGATCCTGTTGAGAAGAGCCTGTGCGGCCGGGTTCCCTCCTGGCGTCACCGCCCGCCCGTAGGCGTTCTCCACCTCGGCCCGCCCCTCCGCGGCCTGCCGGGCGAGTAGGAGGAGGGCGTGCAGGATGTCAAGAGGCTCGAAGCCGGCGACCACGCACGAGGCTCCGAATTCCTCCGCGAGGAAGCGGTACGCGTCCGATCCTATGACGGTGCTCACGTGTCCAGGACAGAGGAAGCCGCGCACGCGCACCTCGGGTGCTTCGACCAGGGCCCGCATGGGGGGCGGCATCACCTTGTGGTCGGAGAGGACCGAGAAGTTCCGGAGCCCTTCTTCGTGGGCCTGGAGGATCGCGGCCGCCACCGTGGGAGCGGTGGTCTCGAAACCCACCCCGAGGAACACGAAGCTGTGTTCAGGCTCGCGCCTGGCCATGGCCAAAGCGTCGAGAGTGGAGTACACCACGCGCACATCGGCTCCGGCGGCCCGCTCCCTCTCCAGACTGGAGGCGGAGCCGGGTACCCGTACCAGGTCGCCGAACGTGGTGATGACGAGCCCGGAAAGGCGGGCAAGCGCCACCGCGTGATTGATGTGACCGACAGGCGTGACGCACACCGGGCATCCAGGCCCCGAAACCAGGCGGATGTTCTCCGGCAACAACCCGCGTATCCCGAAGCGAGATACGGCCATCGTGTGACTCCCGCAGACCTCCATGAAGGTCACCGGATCGGGGAGCGGTATCTCCCGCAAGCGCGCAAGCACTGCAGTCGCCGCCGCGGTATCTCGGAACTCGTCCAGGAAGCGCATGACCTGCATTATAGCGGCGCCTCAGGGGAGGGACCGGATCGGGCGGTGAGCCGCGACAGAGGAGCGCAGAGCCGTACGGCGACCCCAGTCATACTCGGCTGACTACCAGGGGGGAACGCAGCCCACGCAGACCGGCTCCATCCGTAGCGCCACACCGAACTGCTCCAACACGCCGCCACGGATTTCCGCCGCCAAGGCCAGGAGTTCGGCGGCGGTTCCTCCACCCAGGTTCACCAAAGCCAGCGTGTGCCTGGTCGATATCCCCACTCGTCCCCGTCGAAGGCCTCGGGCGAAGCCGGCCCGCTCGATAAGCCAGGCCGCGGACAGCTTCACCTGCCCGTCTTCCGCCACGTAGCGAGGGAGGGGGCTCGCGGTCGGGCCGGCGTCGGTGTCGATCCGCGCGGCCAGATCGGCGGCCGCGTCTCCGGACACCATCGGGTTCGTGAAGAAGGAGCCCACGCTCCTCCGGTTCTCGTCCCGGGGGTCGAGGAGCATGGACTTCCGGCGGCGCATGCCGAGGACTGTTTCTCGTACCTCCTGAAGACCGACGCTGCCGTCTCCCACGGCCGAGGCGAGTTCGGGATAGAGGAGGGTGGGCGCGCCGCCCGTCCGCAGGCCGAAAGTGACGCCAAGAACGGCGTAGCGACCCGGCTCCCGGCGGAAGAGGCTGTCGCGGTAGCCGAAGGCGCATTCGCCTGCGGGGAGGTTCTCCGGCTCCAACGTCGTCAGGTCGAGCACACGCACGGAGAGGATGGTGTCGGCCGCCTCTTGGCCGTAGGCGCCCACGTTCTGCACGGGTGCCGCGCCGACCGTTCCCGGGATGCCGGAGAGGCACTCGAGTCCCGCCAGGCCGGCGGCGGTGACGGCGGCGACCAGATCGTCCCAGGAGTGACCCGCAGCGGCGGTCACGATCGTGCGTCCGCATATTTCCCGGCCCCAGCTGAACCCCGGGGACGTGAGCCTGATCACGAGCCCCTCGACGCCCCCGTCTCCGACCACGAGATTCGAGCCCGCGCCGAGGAGGTGCACGGGTGCGTCGTGCCTGAGAGCCCACCTGATCCCAGCCACCAGCGTCTCCTCGTTGGATGCTTCGAGGAAGTAGCGCGCGGGGCCGCCGATTTCGAGGGTGGTGAAGGAGGCCAGCGGCACGTCGCGGCGGATATGGAGGGTCATCTCGTCATCGCCGGTGGGAAGCGGTGGGAGTTGAGGAGAGCGGCGGCCGTCTCGGCCTGTCCCAAGCACAGACCGCCATCATTGGTGGGCACGTTCCGGTGAACCAGCACGCGCAGGCCCCGGTGTTCGAGTTGGGCGCACACCAACTCGAGGAGGAGCGTGTTCTGGAACACGCCGCCACCCAGCGCGACGGCATCCATACCGTGCGCGGCGGCGGCGACTTCCGCCTCCGCCGCGGTGATCCACGCAAGCGCGTGATGGAAGCGGGCGGCGATGGCCGGCACGGCCAACCCCGCGGCCGTGTCGGCGAGGAGCGCGTGTCCGAGGGGCGCGAGGGGCAGTACGCGGGGCGTCGACGTATCGCGGGCAGGAAGCGACTCTGGCAGGTGCGGGCCCCAGCCGGGCGTTTCGTGCGGTGCCGGCAGGCCGGCGGAGGCGAAGTGACGGCGGGCCGCGGTTTCGAGATGTATGGCGGCCTGCCCTTCGTACCCCGTTTCGTACCGCAGTCCGAGGAGGGCGGAGACGGCGTCGAAGAGTCGGCCCGCCGAGGACGTGAGCGGAGTGTTCACGCCCGCGCGGAGCGCACGCAAGAGGAGATCCCACTGCCTTGAGAAGATGCCTGCGGCTCCGGGGAGCAGGCGCAGGTGGGCGGGGGCTGCACCGTCACCCGGCTCGGGCGCCCGGCCGCAGACTTCGAGGAGGGCTAGAGCCAGGCGCCACGGCTGGCGCACCGCCGCCTCTCCGCCGGGCAGGGCGAGATGCCCCAGGTGTGCCACCCGCTCGAAGTCGCCCGGGCCGCCGACGAAGAATTCGCCACCCCAGATGGTGCCGTCGGGGCCGTAGCCGATCCCGTCGAACGCCACACCCACCACCGGTCCGGGGTGGCCGGTGTCCGCGAGAACCGAGGCGATATGGGCTTCGTGGTGCTGCACGGCCAGGGTGGGCAGTCCGCGACGTTCGGCGAAGGAGCAGGCGAAACGGGTGGACAGGTAATCCGGATGGAGGTCGTGCGCCACGACTCGGGGGTCGAGGGCGAAGAGTGCCTGGTAGTGGGCCACTCCCTCCTCCAGCGAGCGGAGTGTCTCCAGGTTCTCGAGGTCGCCTATGTGATGGCTCACGAAGGCGTGATCGCGGCGCGTGAGGGCGAAGGTGTTCTTGAGGTGTCCTCCTACGGCGAGGATCCCGCTCTCCGAGCCGGAGAAGGTAACGGGCAGTGGCGCCCAACCCCGCGACCGGCGCAGGAGATAGGGTTCGCCGCGGAAGGTGCGCGCCACGGAGTCGTCGGTGCGGATGTGGATGGGCCGATCGTGCTCGAGGAAGGCATCGGCCAAAGGGGAGAGGCGGGTCGCCGCGTCGTCGTCCTGAAAGGCGATGGGCTCCTCGCTCACGTTCCCCGAGGTCATGACCAGCGGTCGGGCCGTGTCGCGTAGCAGTAGGTGGTGGAGAGGCGTGTACGGGAGGAAACACCCGTAGGTGGTGACCCCGGGTGCCAATGAGGGAGCCAGACCGGGGTGTCCGCCGGGGCTGGGGTCTTCCTCGGAGAAGGGGCTGAGGCGCTCCAGCAGCACCACGGGGCGCCGGGCCGAAGTGAGGAGCGCCTCGTCCGCAGGGGTGAGCACACAGCGGAGGGCGATCTCGTCTCGGTCGCCGAACATGACAGCCAGAGGCCGCTCGTCACGGCGTTTGCGTCGCCGCAGGGTTTGCACGGCGGCTTCGTCGGTGGCGTCGCAGGCGAGATGGTAGCCGCCGAGTCCTTTCACCGCGACGATCCCGCCGTTGCGGAGTACGCGCACCGCCTCCGCGAGCGCCGCTCCGCCGTGGCGGGCGGGGAGCGGGTCGTCGGGCAACCGGAAGGAGAGCCGAGGTCCGCATTCAGGGCAGGCGATGGGCTGGGCGTGGAAGCGACGGTCGTGCGGGTCGTCGTATTCGCCACGGCAGGCGGGACACATGAGGAAACCGGCCATGGTCGTGTGCGGGCGGTCGTAGGGCACGGACTCGATGATGGTGAAACGCGGTCCACAGTTCGTGCAGTTGATGAACGGGTAGCGGTAACGGCGGTCTGCGGGATCGAACAGTTCGCGCACGCAGTCGGAGCACGTGCCGGCGTCCGCCGTGACCAGCGTGTCGGCCCGAGGTCCGGGCGCGCTGGGCTCGATCGAGAAACCCGCGAAACCGGCGGCCTCCGTTTCCTCCTCGCACACCCGCTCGACCAGGGCGAGGGGGGGAGCGTCATCCACCAGGCGGGTGAGGAACAGTTCCACCGCGAACAGCGGACCTTGCACCTCGATGTCGACACCCTCCGAGTCGTTCCGGACGCGACCGCTCAGGCCGAGAGCCGTGGCCAGTGAGTGCACGAACGGGCGGAACCCGACCCCCTGCACCGCTCCGGTGACCCGGACGCGGCGTGCGTGATCGCGGTCGTCGTCTCGCGTGCTCGGGGTTGTTCCTTGCGGTCGCTGTTTGCCGGTGTGCTCCATGCGCCGCACTGTACCACGCGGCGTCGCGCCCTCCCGGCATTCCAGAGAGGCCTCAGCCGGGAGAGACGCTTTGAACTCGCCTACCTCCTGCGCCAGCGGGGTCGGCGCGGTCTGGTAGAATCCGGCCCCATGGACTCACGGGACCCACACGCGGATGCTCCAGGCGTCGACTCCTCCAGGTTGGAGCAGACAGAGCACGATGCCCGACCCATCGGGGTCTTCGACTCAGGGGTAGGCGGTCTGACGGTGCTGCACGAATGCCTCGTGAGTCTTCCGGCCGAAGACTACATCTACCTGGGCGACACCGGCTTCTTCCCCTATGGCCCGCGGAGTTTGGAAGAGGTGCGATCCCTTGCGTTTCGCAACGCCTCGTTCCTGGTGAAGCAAGGTGTCAAGCTGATCATAGTGGCATGCAACTCAGCTGCCGCCGCTGCGCTGCCTCAGCTCCAGGAGTCTCTGGACACACCGGTGGTGGGAGTGGTCATGCCGGGCGCTCGGGCGGCGGTGCAGGGCACACGGAGCCGGCGGGTGGGCCTCATGGCTACTGAGGCCACCGTGCGCTCCGAAAGCTACCAGCGGGCCCTTCACAGTCTCGATGCCGGTCTGACGGTCCACCCGGTCGCGTGCCCACTCCTCGCGCCCATGATCCAGGACGGTGATGTCTTCTCGGAAGAGGTGGAGCGGGCGGTGCGCGGGTACGTTGCTCCGCTGAAAGAAGCCGGGGTCGATACGGTCATCCTCGGTTGCACCCACTACCCGCTCATCACGCCGATGCTGCGGCGTCTGCTGGGCCCAGGGGTGGCCCTGATCAATTCGGCCGAGGAGATCGCCCGTGAAGTGGGCGAGATCTTGGCGCGCAAAGGCATCGGCAACCATCCGGACAGGGAAGGCTCCTACGTATTCTACGCAACGGGCGACCCGGAATCCTTCCGGAGCGTGGGAGCCCGGTTCCTGCAGCTCCCGATACGTGAGGTTCGGTTCTGGGAAGCGGGAGCGGACGAGAGAGCGAACGGGGTAAGCGAGTAGCGGGCGGGGGCCCGGCCGCCGACAGCGACGGGCGGCGTACCGCCGCGACGGAGTTCGCCGCATCCCGGAGAAAGGACGAGACGATGTGTGCAGATGAGATTCAAGAAGAGCGTTCGCCTCGACAATTGCGCCCGCTGAACGTGATCCCCGATTTCGTACGGTCGGCCGACGGCTCCGTCCTGTTCGAACTGGGAGGCACGCGCGTCCTCTGCGCGGCCAGCTTGGTGGGCGGTGTGCCCCGGCGGCTGCGGGGCACCGGCACGGGGTGGCTCACGGCGGAGTACTCGCTGCTCCCGGCCTCCACCGGGCAGCGCTCCACCCGCGAGGCGGTGAACGGCAGGCAGGGAGGCCGCACCGTGGAGATCCAACGTCTGATCGGCCGCAGTCTGCGTGCGGTGATCGAACTCTCGGCCCTGGGAGAGCGCACGCTCTACCTCGACTGTGACGTCCTCGAGGCCGACGGCGGTACGCGATGCGCGTCGATCTCGGGCGCGTACCTGGCCGCCCACCTGGCGCTGAAGCGGGCCGTGGACGCCAAAGTGCTCAAGAACTACCCGCTGGTGGATTCGGTAGCCGCGGTGAGCGTGGGCATCGTGGGAGGCATACCTGTGCTCGACCTCGATTATCCCCAGGATTCCGCGGCCGACGTCGACATGAACGTGGTGATGACCGGGGCGGGGCGACTGATCGAGGTACAGGCTACCGCCGAGAAGGTCCCGTTCGACCGCACGGGCCTCGACCAGTTGCTCGATCTCGCCGCAGCGGGAATCAAGGAGATCTCGGCCGTGCAGGCCGATCTCGTCGCCCGCAGCTACGCACGGGGATGACCGCTCCCACCGGGGACGTGCCCCCGGTGCTCGGGGTTGTCCTGGCCACGCGCAATCCGGGGAAGGCCCGCGAGTTCGAACGGCTGCTCGGCCCCGGGTTCCGCGTAGAGCCTCTGCCGCCCGGCGTGGAATCGCCGGAGGAGACCGGGGCCACGTTCGTGGAGAACGCGCGGCTGAAGGCTTTGCACGCTTACCGAGCCCTCGGAGGGCGGACGGTGGTGCTCGCCGACGATTCGGGGATCGAAGTAGACGCTCTCGAGGGAGCTCCGGGTGTCAGATCGGCCCGGTACGCGGGCGAGGAGGCCGACGACCGCCGCAATGTGGCGCTGCTTGTGGAGCGCCTCGCACCCCATGCCGATAGGCGCGCTCGCTTCGTATGCGCCTTGGTCCTCGTCGTACCTGGCGCCGGAGACGAACCCGAGGTCCTCGAGGCCGAAGGCGTGTTGGCGGGAGAGGTGGCTCACGAACCCGCGGGCGCGGGGGGGTTCGGCTACGATCCTGTCTTCCGCCCGGACGGGTGGGTGCGAACGCTCGGAGAGGCCACCGCCGCGGAGAAGGACGCCGTGTCGCACCGGGCTCGCGCGGTGCGCTCGCTACGTGCGGCCCTTGGCCGGGACAGCGCTACTTCAAGCGGAAGTCACCACGAGACCCCGGAGAGGGGAGGGTTCGTTCATGAATGAGGCTCGCTTCGAACGCTTGGCCGCGGAAGCCCTCGACTCTTTGCCTGAGCAGTTCCTGGTCCATCTGGAGAACGTGGAGGTTGTCATCGAGCACCTCCCGAGTGCGGAGGATCTGGCCGACGCGGGGCTCGAGGGCGAGCCGCCGGAGTCGCTGCTCGGCCTGTACTTCGGGGTGCCCCTCACGGAACGCGACTCCTCGTACGCGGCCCTCCCCGATCGCATCACCCTCTATCAGGGATCCATAGAGGCCGTTGCCGGCGAAGACCCGGAGGCCGTACGCGAGGAGGTACAGGCGACCGTGATCCACGAGATCGCGCACTATTACGGCATCTCCGACGAGCGTCTCGAGGAGATGGGTTGGGACTAGACGGCCGAAGCAGGATGCCGCGGGGTCAAGACTCGGAAAGTGGGGCCCGGGGCGGCGGCGGGGTCTCGGCTAGGTCGCCAGAACCAGGACCGTGAGGGCAACGGCGTTGTTGACGGCATGGGCGATCATCGGCACCCAGAGCGTGCGGGTGCGCTGAAACGACAGGGCCAGAACCGCCGCTCCGGCGAGGAGCGGGAGGAATGCGGCGACGTTGCCGTGCACCAGGGAGAAGAGGGCGGAGCTGTACAGGAGTCCGCGCACGAGTCCCTTCCGTTCCGCCATCGCCCGGAAGATGAAGCCCCGGAAGAAGATCTCTTCCGCGAACGGAGCGAAGGCGACCCCGGCCAGGAGGATGGACGCCTTACCCAGGGGGCCGGTCCCCTCGATCGGGAATTGCTGAGCCTGGTCCTGCTGTATCCCGAGCGCAGCCAGTGCGAGCGAGACGCCTCCGGCCACCATGAGGAAGAGCAGGCCGTATCCCAAGCCGCGCAGTACCGGGTTGGTCACCTCGGGGCGCCCGAGGCCCAGATCTCTCCACGTGGTGACGCCTCTGCGCACGAGCACCAGGTACACCGCTCCCAGGAGGACGGCGTCACTCACCACGATCGCGAGGAAGAGGACGCGGGGCGTAGCCAGGAAGCCGGTCGCGGAAGCGGAGCCGCCGTCATCCCCGAACAGGAGACCGGCGAGGAGGTAGGAGACGGCGGAGCCGATAATGATCGCGCCGAGCATGACGGCGATCACCACGGGCCACGATCCGTAGCGGGCGAGAGTCGTCCGAGGGGGCGCTTCGTGCTCCGGGGTGTTCAGGGGGCCTTCGACGACGATCTCAGCGGGCCAGGCGCCGGGCCAACTCCAGCAGGAGGCGACGATCAACGGGCCGGAGGCGATGCGCGAGGTGGCTGAGTTCGCGCACTTCGATCTGCTCCTCGGTGTCGGCCTCCAGCACCAATTGCTCGGATTCGCGGAAAGGGTCCTCCTCGTCGAGCGCTGCGTGGTAGAGGAGACGTCGTGCGGGTACACCGAGGGCGGAGGCCACTGCCTCCACCACGTCGGTGGTGGGGTTCTTGCGGCCCTTCTCTATGTCGCCCAGATAGCTCTTCGAGATCCCGGATTCGTCGGCGAGGGCCTGGAGTGTGTACTCGCGTTCCATCCGCAGACGACGGATGGTCATCCCTATATAGTCCGCGAGTCTCCGCTGTGTCACGTTCTCCCCCAACCCGGACCTCTGGCCTCGTCGAACTCGACTGGTGCCGTCGCGTTCGGCGGCAGTCGCGCGCCGTAGGACGCTGGTGGCCGTCACCACCGGGACGTCGACATGCCGGCGGACGGGCGTTCTGCTGCAGTCTATGGCCAACCAGGCGAGAATGCAATCGAGCGCGGCCCTCTCCACGGATGGTGGAGTTCGGCATCTCCACGGTGACGGAGTGCTTGTGAGCGGACGGGGCGCCGTCTATGATTACCCGGTGGTCTGCCGGGCGCGGGCCCGAGGCAGATGTAGGTGCGACCGATCGGCACGGGGAGCGATGGCGATGCTGTGGAGGACTCGGGGCTCGAGTATGGTGGCTCTCTTCGTGCTGCTGATCCTGGCCGGTGTCTCCGCCCTTGGCTGTCAGCCGGCGGACACGGGTTCGTCATCCCCCTCCTCCGGTTCCACCACCACCGAGACCGTCGTGACCTCGTCCACCACCGGCGGGACGGGATCGGGGCCCGTGCTCACCGGTAACTTCGCCCAGTGTCCCGATTGTCATTCGAGGTTCGACGCCTCCGTCGGCAAGGACGGAGTTCTCCTCACGACCTTTACTCATCAGCTCCATTTCGACCAGGGTGCTGAGTGTGTGGAGTGTCACCTCGTGCCCACCCATCGCGAAGACGGCATCGCGAAGCCCACGATGGGCAAGTGTTTCGGGTGCCACTCCCAGGAGGGCGGATCCTCTCCGCCCGGTGCCTGCGATGCCTGTCATCCTGCCGATTTCGAGCTGACGCCCTCGTCTCACGGCGAGGCCGACTGGCTACCCTCGGGCGCCCGGCTCGATCAGGTGAAGGCCCAACACTCCGTGGAGGCTCTTGCGGGCCCGGCGGAGTGCGCCGTCTGCCACGCCGAATCCTTCTGTCGCTCGTGCCACACGGTGGATATGCCTCATCCGACTGATTGGTCGTCGGCGCACCCGGAGACGGCGCGGTCGGTCGGTTCCGAGGCGTGCACCACCTGTCACCCCGATCGGAATCTGTGCAACACGTGCCATCACTCGGGGTTCGAGCCGGGCGGGCTCTCGTGGATCAAGCAGCATCGGAACGCCGTGGCCTCGGGCGGAGCCTTGGCCTGCTTTGAGTGTCACAACTCGGCCACCTGCGCTCACTGCCACACCACAGGGGAGTACAAGGCCTACTGAAACGGGAGCCCGCTGTGGATCGGTCCGTACTCTCCCGCATCCTCTACCTCGACCTGTGGTCGGGGGCTGCCGGGGACATGCTGGTGGCCTCCCTACTCGACCTGGATCCCTCCGGCGGGTTGGAGTCCCTACTCCGGGAGACCGTCGCACGACTGGGGTTGGACGAGGTGCGGCTGGAGGTGACTGCGCACTTCGACTCGGGGTTCGTGTGCCGGCGGCTGGAGGTGATCTCCGAGGGACCCGCTCCCGCTCGCACTCTCGGCACGGCCGAGGCGATCCTGGACGCCGCGGATCTGCCGCCGCGAGTATTGGAGCGGTCGCGGGCCGCAATGCACCGCCTGGCGGAGGTGGAGGCCGCCCTCCACGGAGTCGTGCCCGAGGAGGTGCACTTCCACGAGCTCGGCGCGGCCGACACCCTGGTGGACGTGGTGGGATGCTTCGCGCTCGTGGAGGCGCTGGAGGTCGAGTTCATCAGGTGCAGCTCGATCCCCGTGGGCTCGGGACAGGTGGTCACCGAGCACGGCTCCCTGGGTGTGCCGGCGCCGGCGACGCTCGCCTTGCTGAAGGGCCTGCCGCTCCGCGGCGGTCCGGAGGAGTCGGAGACGACCACCCCCACCGGGGCCCTGCTCGTGAGTGCGCTGGTCGACGACTTCGGACCTCTGCCCGCCATGACGGTGGAGGCGGTGGGGTACGGCGGAGGCTCGCGACGACTGAGCCAGGGGCCGAATCTCCTGCGGACCGTCATGGGGAGGGGGGCGGTCGTGTCGTCAGAGCCCGATGGGGGGCGCGATGCCTCCCTGGCCTCGACGGACGACACGGTCATCGTCTTGGAGGCGACCCTGGACGACGCTTCACCTGAGATCCTGGGCCACCTGCACGGGCTTCTGTTGAGGGCCGACGCCTTGGACGCCTGGTGGACCCCCGCGTACATGAAGAAGAGTCGGCCGGGAGCGCTCCTCACCGTTCTCTGCCGCCCTGGGCACGAGGAACGGCTCGTGGACCTCATCTTCCGTGAGTCGACCACCTTCGGGGTGCGTCGCTCCCATCAACGGCGCTACGTGCTCGAGCGGGAATGGGTGGCCGTGGACGTGCGGGGCGAGCGGGTGCGGGTGAAGGTGGGGAGACGTGCGGGACTGGTGATGACGGTGGCGCCGGAGTACGAGGACGCCGCCGAGGCAGCCGCCAGTTTGGGAGTTCCGTTGAAGGTGGTCATGGGCGAGGCCGCCCAAGCCGCGCAGCACCTGCTCGTGGACTGATCCGTCCCCTGGGCCGCCCCGCTGAGCGGTACTCCCGTGAGGACGAGCGGCACAATCTGTGGCTGCGCGGCGCAGTGGCTATTGATTTAGAGCCAGTCGTTACTATAATGGGCCTTCGTGACCGTTGACCCCCCACCACAGGAGGACAGGGAGGCGTGAAGAGCGACATCCAGATCGCGCAGGAAGCTACGCTGAAACCCATCATCGAGGTAGCGAAAGATCTCGGCCTCGGCGAAGACGACATCGATCTGTACGGGAAGTACAAGGCCAAGATCCACCTGGATGTCTTGGACCGACTCGCCGACAAGCCCGACGGTAAGCTGATCCTCTGTACGGCCATCACCCCGACTCCCGCAGGCGAAGGCAAGACCACCACCAACGTGGGCCTTTCCATGGGTCTGGCCAAGATCGGCAAGAGCGTCGTCACCACCCTGCGCGAACCTTCGCTGGGCCCCTCGTTCGGGATCAAGGGCGGCGCGGCGGGCGGCGGCTATGCCCAAGTGGTGCCGATGGAAGACATCAACCTGCACTTCACGGGCGACCTGCACGCCATCACCACGGCCCACAACCTATGTGCGGCCGTACTCGATAACCATCTCTTCCAGGGCAACGATCTCGATATCGATATCGAGAACATCTCTTGGCCGCGGGTGGTCGATCTCAACGACCGCGCTCTGCGCAGCGTCACCGTAGGTCAGGAAGGCGAAGGCGTCGAGCGCAAGAGCCGTTTCGACATCACCGTCGCCTCTGAAGTCATGGCCATCCTGTGCCTGGCCACCGACCTCGAGGATCTGAAGGCCCGCCTCGACCGCATCATCCTTGGTTACAGCAAGGCCGGCAACCCCGTGACCGCCAAGGACATCCACGTCTCCGGTTCCATGGCCGTCCTCCTCAAGGACGCACTCATGCCGAACCTGGTACAGACCCTCGAGAACACTCCCGCCATTCTTCACGGCGGCCCGTTCGCGAACATCGCCCACGGCTGCAACTCGGTGCAAGCCACCAAGCTGGGCCTGAAGCTGGCCGACTACTGCGTGACCGAGGCCGGCTTCGCCGCCGACCTGGGCGCGGAGAAGTTCTTCGACATCAAGTGTCGCTACGCCAACCTGACTCCGGACGTCGTGGTGCTCGTGGCCACCATCCGCGCGCTGAAGATGCACGGCGGCGTGGCGTTCGCCGACTTGAAGGCGGAGAACCTGGATGCCCTCGAGAAGGGCCTCGCGAACCTGCAGAAGCACGTAGAGAACATGCAACTGTACGGTGTGCCCGTGGTCGTGGCTATCAACCGCTTCCCCGACGACACCGACGGCGAAGTCAAGCTCCTCGACGAGAAGGTCAAGGCCATGGGGTCCAAGGTCGTGCTCTCGGACGTGTGGGCGAAGGGCGGCGACGGCGGCGTGGAGTTGGCCAAAGAAGTCGTGCGCATCTGCGACGAAGAGAAGCCCGATTTCAAGTTCCTCTACGGGCTCGACGAGACCATCAAGGCCAAGATCGAGGCCATCTCCATGAAGGTATACGGAGCCGACGGTGTGGACTACGCGCCGGAAGCCGAAGAGGCCATCGATCTGTATACGAAGAACGGCTACTCGGGTCTGCCGATCTGCATGGCGAAGACCCAGGCGTCCCTGTCGGACGACAAGACGAAAGTCGGCCGTCCCACGGGTTGGAGGCTCACCGTTCGCGAGGTCCGGCTGTCCGCTGGAGCGGGCTTCATCGTACCCGTCTGTGGTAAGATGATGACCATGCCCGGCCTGCCCAAGAGGCCCGCGGCCGAGGACATCGACCTGGTCGACGGCAAGATCGTCGGCCTCTTTTAGGAGACGCCTCATTCCTCGCTCGAACCTCACGATCGACGTATGACTGCGGGCTACACGCTCACGTTTCAACCGGGCGACGTAGTAGTGGCCGATGTGCCGCGCGGAGAGACCATCCTCCGCGCGGCCATGCAGGCCGATCTGCACATCAATGCGTCATGTGGCGGTTCGGGCGCCTGCGGCAAGTGCCGCGTCAAGATCGTGGCCGGCGAGGTGGAGAGCGAGCGTTCCTCCAAGCTCGACGACGACGAGTGGGCGGGGGGCATCCGCCTCGCCTGTCGCTCGCAAGTGGTGTCGGATTTGGAGATCTTCATTCCGGAGACCTCCAGGTTGGGCAATGCCGCCGTCTTGGAGCGGGAGATGCGGGGGGATCGCAAGGGCCGCCTGCTCACACCCACCCAACTGGAGGCGCTCGTCACCGGATGGACGCTGGACCCGGTGGTGAAGAAGCTCTGCGTTCAAATGACCCCGCCGAGCGAGAACGACAACCTCAACGATCTCGCCCGCTTCAAGAAGGCCCTCAAGGACGAATTCGGCATGACCAACGCATCCGTGGACTCGGTGTGGATCCGGAACATGCCCCAGGTCCTTCGTGAGCAGGACTGGCTGGTGACGGCCACGGTGGTGGACACGTCGTACGGCTACAAGGTCATCGAGCTGGAAGCGGGCTCTCACTGCGAACAGGACTACTCGGTCGTGCTCGACATCGGCACGACCACGGTGTGGGGGCAACTCCTCGACCTGAACAAAGGGCTCACCGTGGCGCAGGCTTCTCGCTACAACAAGCAGATCAGCTACGGCGAGGACGTGATTAGTCGCATCGTCTTCTCTCAGAAGCCGAACGGGCGGGAGACCCTGCAGCAGTCGATCGTCGATACGGTGAACGAGATCATCGACGAACTCGTGGAGGACGCCGGCATCGGGCGGGAGAGCATCAGCCACCTGGTGGCGGCGGGCAACACGACGATGACCTGCCTGCTCGTGGGTATCGACCCGAAATACCTGCGCATGGCGCCGTACGTGCCTCCCGCGGACTTCATCCCGCCTGTGCGTGCGGTGAACCTGGGGGCGGGCATCAAGGTAGGCCGTCACGTGCACGTGCACACCTTCCCCAGCGTCGCCAGCTATGTGGGCGGCGACATCGTATCGGGCATCTTGGGCTCCGGCATCTTCGATACCGAACAGATCACTCTCTACATCGACATCGGCACCAACGGCGAGGTGGTCATCGGCAACCGGGAGTGGCTCATCGCCACTTCCTGCTCGGCAGGACCGGCCTTCGAGGGCGGCGGCATCAAGCACGGCATGCGGGCCACGGACGGCGCCGTGGAGACGGTACGGATCGACCCGGTCACGTACGAGCCCACTCTCTTGACCATCGGCGACTCGAAGCCCATCGGCATCTGCGGGTCGGGCATCATCGACGCCGTGGCCGAACTGCTCAAGGCGGGGGTGCTCTCGCAGAACGGCAAGTTCGACGTGGGGCTGCCCTCCGACCGTGTGCGCGAGACGGATGGTTCCAACGAGTTCGTGCTGGTGGCGGCTGAGTACTCGGGTACGGGCGAGGACATCGTCATCAACGAAGCCGACATCGACAATCTGGTGCGGGCAAAGGCGGCCATCTTCGCGGGGATCATGACCCTCCTGGAGAGCGTGGCTCTCGACTGGGCCGACCTGGAGCAGATCTTTGTGGCCGGCGGCTTCGGGAAGTATCTGCGCATAGAGCAGGCCCAAGCAATCGGCCTGTTCCCCGAGGTTGACCTGGACTTCTTCACCTTCGTGGGCAACGGCTCTCTGCTGGGGGCCCGCCTGGTCTCCTTCTCGAAGGACATGCTGAAAGCCGCGGAGCAGGTGGCGCTCACGATGACCAACGTGGACATGTCGGACAACCCGCTGTTCATGGACCGCTACGTGGCTGCCATGTTCTTGCCGCATACGGACATGAAGTACTTTCCGGCGATGGAGGCCCTTCTGGCCGGACACGCGCAGGGGGGCGGCTGAGTGTCGGCACCAAAGACGATCGCGGTGGCCGGCAAGGGCGGCACTGGGAAGACTACGCTGGCCGGGCTTCTCATTCGGGAGATGGTGGCCCGTGGTGCGTCGCCGATCCTGGCCGTGGACGCCGACCCCAACGCGAACCTGGGCGAGATCTTGGGCACGCGGGCGGCGGTGACAGTCGGCGGACTTCGGGAGCAGGCCTTCATGGGAGTCCGCGAGATCCCGACCGGCTGGGATAAGCAGACGTGGATCGAGTACAAGATGCACGAGGCCATAGAAGAAGCTACCGGCTACGATCTGCTGGTGATGGGTCGGCCGGAAGGCCCCGGCTGCTACTGCTACGCCAACAACCTGTTGCGCGAGTATGTGAAGACCTTGGCGAATGAGTACGCTTGGGTCGTCATGGACAACGAGGGCGGGCTGGAGCACTTGAGCCGCCACACCACGCGTGACGTGGACGTGATGTTCATCGTCACCGATGCTTCAGTGCGGGGCGCGCGCACGGTGGAGCGTATCTCGGAGCTCGCCGACGAGATGAACCTGACCATCGCCGAGCGCTACGTGGTGGTGAGTCGCGCTCCCGCCGACCTGCCGGTGGACTCGCTCATGGAGCACACGTCGGTGCCGTTCGGGGGGATCATCCCCAATGACCCGGCCCTGTTCGAGAATGACCTGGCGGGCGGGAGTGTGTTCGACCTGCCCGACGACGCGATCAGCCTGGGCGCGGTACGTGCGCTCATGGCGAAGTATCTGGGGATCTGAAGAGGGGTCGCCGTAGTGGCGGCCCTTCTGTGTGCTGTGAGGTTGTGAAGGCGGGCGAGAAGGGAGGATTGCTGGTGGCAGACGACTACATCGACGGGAGCATCCGCACGTTCCTCGATAAGCTTGCGACTTCGAGCCCGGAGCCGGGTGGAGGCAGCGTTGCCGCCCTCGCCGGTGCTCTGGGCGCGGGCCTCGTGAGCATGGTGGCAAGTCTGACGGTGGGCAAGGCGAAGTATGTGGACGTGCAGGACGACATCAAGGTCTTGCTGGGCCGATCGGAGGCCGTGAGGGAGGCGCTGCAGGCGCTGGTACAGAAGGACACCGAGGTATATGGGGCCGTGTCCGAGGCAATGAAGCTGCCCCGCGACACCGAAGAACAAAAAGAGGCACGGGATCGGCTCATGCAGGCGGCACTGATCGAGGCGGCCAAGGTGCCCCTGGCCATCGCCGAAGAGTCTCTCGCCGTAGCTGAGCTCAGCCTTACCGCCGGGGAGATCGGCAACGTGAACGCCGTGAGCGACGCTGGGGTCGCCGTACTCCTGGCCGACGCCGCCGCCCAGAGCGCTGCTCTGAACGTGAAGATCAACATCGGGTGGATCAACGACCAGGCCTTCAACAGCGAGAGCTGGGGCCGAGTGCAGCAGATCCTCGCCGAAACCGCGCAGCTGCGCGAATCGGTGATGGCTCTCACATACGAGAAGCTGGGCTGAGCCGGAACCCCACGGGGTCCGACCGCACAACACGCAAAGCGGAGGAGAACGGATGGGTGCGAAGATCATCGACGGGAAGGCCATCGCGGCGGAGATCCGCGAGGAACTGGCCGCCGAGCTCGAGGAGTTGAAGGCGAAGGGCGTGGAGCCCGGTATCGCCACCCTGCTCGTGGGCGACAACTTCGGGGCCAAGATGTATCGCGGGGCCGTCGAGAAGTTCTGCGGCGAGATGGGCTTCGCCTACCGGGAAGAGACTCACCCGGAGGATGTCGGCGAAGCCGACGTCATCAAGATCGTGGAGGCGCTCAATGCCGACCCCACGGTCTCAGGTATCCTGCCCCTGCGGCCCTTCCCGGAGCACATCTCCGACTCCGCGGTGATCAATTCGATCAGCGTGGATAAGGACATCGATTGCTTCCACCCCTTCAACATGGGCAAGCTGGCCCTGGGGGAACCCACCTTCCCGCCGGCCACGCCTTCCGCATGCATCGAGCTCATGGAGCGCTACATGAAGGGCGAGGGCATCGATCCCAAGGACGGGTTTGAGGGCGCGGAGATCTGTGTGGTGGGCCACTCCAACATCGTTGGCAAGCCCGTGAGCTTCCTCGCCCTGAACCGCAACGCGTCCACCACCACGGTGCACGTGTTCACCTCCATGAAGGGCAACCTGGAGAAGCACACCTTGCTGGCCGACTACGTCATCGTGGCGGCGGGCTTCCCCAACCTCATCAACGCCGCCCAAGTGAAGGAAGGCGCCGTGGTGATCGACGTGGGCATCAACCGCGTCATCGTGTGCCCGGAGTGCGGCACCTATAACCGGTCCAAGAAGGAACCGTGCAAGAAGTGCGCGACCGACTTGGCCGAAGCTGATACGAAGACCGTCGGCGACGTCAACTTCGACGAGGTGGTGGAGAAGGCCAAGGCCATCACACCCGTCCCGGGTGGCGTTGGCTCGGTTACGAACATGATGTTGGCGAAGAACACCCTGCGCGCCGCGCGATTGATCGCGGGCGCCTGATCTTCCGCAGAACGGACTGCGGGATCGTTCCAGGAAAGGAGTGATGGACTTGGCTTTTCAAGCTCCTACCGAGACGTACAAGGGAGCCATACGTCAGGCCGACCTTGCCGGTGTAGCGGTCGGCGGTGAGACGGCCTTCCCGTTCCACACCTTCGAGGGAGAGATGCCCAACGACCCGAAGCTGGCTTTCGAGGTGTGGGACATCGCGCCGGACGACTGGTCTTCCACGCTGAACGGCGTGTATGGCGAGGTCTTCGGCGACCCGGTGACGTGGGCTAAGAAGGCGGTGGCCGATTTCGGCGCCGACATGATCTATTTGCGTCTGCGCAGCACCGATCCCAACGGTGCGGGCCGGGCGCCGGTGGAAGCCGCCGCGGCCGCGAAAGCGGTGGTGGAAGCGGTGGACGTGCCGGTCATCGTCGTGGGCTCCGGCGACATCGAGCGGGATCCCGAGGTATTGAAGGTGGTGGCCGAGACTCTCGCGGACCACAAAGTGGTCATCGGGAACGCGGAAGAGGACACGTACCGCTCGATCGGTGCCGCCGCGATGGGTTACCAGCATGGCGTCGTTGCCTTCAGCCCGATGGACGTGAACCTGGCCAAGCAGCTGAACGTGCTGCTTTCCCAACTGGGTCTGGATGAGGGCGCCATCTTGATGGATCCCACCACGGGCGCCTTGGGCTACGGCCTCGAGTACGCGTACACAGTGTTCGAGCGCGACCGCCTTGCGGCGCTCTCGCAGAACGACCCGAAGATGCAGATGCCCATCGTGGCCACCGTGGGCCAGGAGGCATGGAAGGCGAAAGAGACAAAAGTGGGGGAGGACGAACTCCCGGGCACCGGTGACATGGTCACCCGCGGGCTGATGTGGGAATCGCTGACAGCGGTCGTACTGCTGCTGGCTGGTGCCAACATCATCGTCCTCCGTCACCCGGATTCGGCTGACCTTATCAGAAAGGCTGTCGCCAGTCTCAAGGGCGAATAGCAGAAAGGAGCCAACGACGACGATGGCTGACGAGAAGAAGAAAAAAGGAACAGACTACGCCCGGTCTATCGACCCGGCGGCGCTGGAGATGCTTGAGATCGCCGAGCGTGAAGGTATCTCCACCATGTTCTCGCGGGTCGACGAAGTGTCGGCCTGCCCGATCGGAGCCGAAGGGGCCTGCTGCAAGATCTGCTTCATGGGCCCCTGCCGCTTCGTAGGCAAGGAGAAGGAAGAGAAGCACGGGGTGTGCGGCGCGAATCTGGCCACGGTTGCGGCGCGTAACTTCATACGCTCCTGCGCCGGCGGGGCTTCCGCCCACGCCGACCACGGCCGTACCATCGCGGAGACTCTGTTGATGGTGGGCAAGGGCGAGGCGGCGGACTACCGTGTCAAAGACCCCATCAAGCTGCGCACCGTCGCTGGATATCTGGGCATCGAGGTGGAAGGCAAGGACGACAATCAGCTGGCCGTGGACGTGGCCACCGCCGCGCTCAACGAATGGGGCAAGCAGAACGAGAATCAGCTCTACGTAAAGCGCGCTCCGAAGAAGCGCCAGGAGCTGTGGGCGAAGTTGGGTGTCACTCCGCGCGGGTTCGATCGCGAAGTCGTGGATTCCATGCACCGCACCCACGCCGGGGGCGACCAGGACGCGCAGCACATCATGGACCAGTGCGTGCGCATGTGTCTGGCCAGCGGCTGGGGGGGCTCGATGCTCGCCACCGACCTGTCGGACATCCTGTGGGGCACGCCGAAGCCACTCACCAGCGAAGCGAATCTCGGCGTCCTGAATCAGGAGGACGTCAATATCATCATCCACGGTCACGAGCCGATCCTGTCTGAGATGATCGTAGACGCCTCTCAGGATCCCGAGATCATCGAGTACGCCAAGAGCAAGGGCGCGGCGGGCATCACGCTGGCCGGCATCTGCTGCACGGCGAACGAGGTGTGGATGCGCCGCGGCGTTCCGCCGGCCGGCAACTCCCTCCATCAGGAACTCGCCCTCCTTACTGGTGCGGTGGAACTGATGGTCACCGACATCCAGTGCGTCTTCCAAGGCCTGGTGGGCGTGGCCGAGAACTTCCACACCCACGTGGTGACCACCTCGGCCAAGGCGCATATCGAGGGAGCCATGCGCGTGGAGTTCCACGAGGACCGCGCGCTCGAGATCGCCAAGGAGATCGTCAAGATGGCGATCGACAACTACGAGAACCGCGACGCGGCCAAGGTCCATATCCCGGACATCAAGAGCCCCGTCGTGGCCGGCTTCTCCCACGAGTACATCCGCTACATGCTGGGTGGCAAGTTCCGCGGGAGCTTCCAGCCGCTGAACGACAACATCATCAACGGCAAGATCCAGGGCGCCGTCGCGATCGTCGGCTGCAACAACCCGCGCAGCACGCAGGACGAGGGCATCGTCAGCCTGGTCAAGAAGTTCATCGAGAACGACGTCCTCGTGCTCGTGACCGGGTGTGCCGCCCATGCGGCGGGGAAGCACGGCTTCCTCACTCCCGAGATGTTCGCCAACGCCGGCCCCGGTCTTTCCGAGGTGTGTGAGACCACCGGCATGCCGCCCGTGCTGCACGTGGGGAGCTGCGTCGACAACTCGCGGATCCTCACCATCCTTGCCGAGATCGTCGAGACCGGCGGTCTGGGCGACGACATCGACCAGGTGCCGGCCGTGGGCATCTCGCCGGAGTACTACTGCGAGAAGGCTCTCGAGATCGCCACCTACTGTGTGGGCAGCGGCGCCTACGTCATCTTCGGCGGAGTGGAGTCCCCGGTGCGCGCCTCCGGCGTCGTAACCGAGATCCACACCTCCGGCTGGGAAGAGCAATTCGGCGGCAAGCTCGAGTTCATCTCCGACTGGCAGGGGATCTTCGAGGCTTCCATGGCCCACATCCGCAAGAAGCGGGAAGCCCTCGGTATCCACGAGGTGCAGGAACGCGTGCTGTTCGACATGGCCGATCGGCGGGGGTAACACTACATGACCACAATGACGCAGAAACGGAAACCAGAAGGTATTCGCGAGATCATCGCCGGCGGTGTCGCCCGCGGAGCCCGCGCCTACTTCGACCTGGCCACACAGCGCTTCGAAGAAGCCGTTGCGGCCAACGACGCCGGGCAGAAGCGCGAGTTCTTCCCGAACACCGGCTACTTCTTGCCTGTCATTCACGCGATCACCGGCCACAAGGTCGAGTGCCTGGACGACATGCGCTGGGTGCTGGATGAGGCCGAGCGCCTGTTGCCGCCTGTGCCGTCCGAAAACCTGTGGCTGCCGTACCTGGGCGAGACCCTCGACGGCGGCATGGCCGCCCTGTGGCTCGCCGAGATCATCGAGGCGCTCAAGTACGCGGGCGCCGGTCCGGCTCCGGTGGACGGCATCTGGCTCGGCGCTGCCGACGATGCCATCATGCGCGCCCGCGGCGTGGAGTTCGTGGACGGTTCGGCTCCCGGTTTCGCGGCCATCACCGGTGCGGCTCCCGACGTGGAGAGCGCTGTGGCCATGGCCCGCGAGATGCAGCAGAAGTCGCTGTACGTGTTCATCGCCGGCGGCTCCCGCGGCACCACCTTCGCCGAGCAACTGGCGGAGGGCGGCGTGGAGATGGGCTGGGATACGCGTCTCGTGCCCTTCGGGCCCGAGATCTTCGGCCACATCTACTCCATCGGCTTCGCCACCAGGGCCGCCATGGCCTTCGGCGGTGTCAAGCCGGGCGACTTCAAGAGCATCCTGAAGTACAACAAGGATCGCGTGTTCGCCTTCGTCGTGGCTTTGGGCGAAGTGGACGACTTGAAGTACGCGGCGGCGGCCGGGGCCATCAACTACGGCTTCCCCACCATCGCCGAGACCGACATCCCCGAGATCCTGCCCACGGGTATCACCACCTACGAGCACGTGGTCTCGAACATCCCGGTCGCCGAGATCGTAGCGAAGGCCATCGAGGTGCGCGGCCTCAAGATCGTCATCACCGAGGTGCCGGTGCCGGTCGCGTACGGTCCCGCGTTCGAGGGTGAGCGCATCCGCAAGGAAGACCTGTACGTGGAACTCGCGGGCCCCAAAGCCCCAGGCGCCGAGCTCACCGTCATCGCCGAGAATGTTGAAGACGGCAAGGTCACCGTCATCGGCCCCGAGATCGACGGCATCGAAGTCGGCAGCACCATCCCGTACGGTCTCTTGGTGGAAGTGTCCGGCCGCAAGATGCAGAAGGACTTCGAGCCGATCCTCGAGCGCCAGATTCACCACTTCCTGAACGAAGCCGAGGGCTTCCTGCATGTTGGTCAGCGCGACATCATCTGGGAGCGGATCAGCAAGAAGGCGGTCGCTGCAGGCTTTACCTTCGAGCACGTGGGCAAGATCATTCACGCCCGCTACCACGCGGACTTCGGCGGCATCCTGGATAAGGTCCAGGTGACCGTGTATACCAAGGAACCCGAGGTGTCGGCACTCCTGGAGCGCGCCCAAGGCGCCTACCACGAGCGCGACGAGCGCATCGGTTCTCTGGTCGACGAGTCCGTGGATACCTTCTACAGCTGTTCTCTCTGCCAGAGCTTCGCTCCCGATCACATCTGCGTTATCACGCCGGAGCGCCCCGGTCTCTGCGGGGCCTACAACTGGCTCGACGGCAAGGCGGCCTTCGAGATCAACCCCACCGGGCCGAACCAGCCCATCATCAAAGGTGCGGTGATCGACGAGACCATGGGTCAGTGGGTAGGCGTGAACGAGTTCGTGTACCAGGGCTCGCACAACGCGGTGGAGCGCTTCAACGCGTACACCATGATGGAAGACCCGATGACGTCGTGCGGGTGCTTCGAGGCGATCAGCGTACTGCTGCCCATGTGCAACGGCATCATGACCGTCGACCGTGACCACACGGGCATGACTCCCTGCGGGATGAAGTTCTCCACCCTAGCCGGTTCGGTAGGCGGCGGTGCGCAAACGCCCGGCTTCGTGGGTCACTCCAAGTTCTACATGGGCTCCTCCAAGTTCATCAGCGGCGACGGCGGCATCGCGCGGCTGGTGTGGTTGCCCAAGAAGCTGAAGGAAGAGCTGAAGGACGCTATCACTGCCAACGCCGATAAGGCCGGCTACCTGGGCCTGTACGACAAGATCGCGACCGAGGAGAACGGCACCGAAGAGGAAGAGATCATGACCTTCCTCGCCGAGGTCGGACACCCGGCGCTCGAAATGGATCCGATGTTCTAGAAACTGAGACACCGTCCGGGGCGCACGCGCGCCCCGGACTCCCGGATCCGGTGCAAATCTGGGTCGCGGGTCTGCTGACCAGAGGACGAAAGGAGTGACACGTTGGCTCTGAGTGGGCTTCAGATATTCAAGCTCCTCCCGAAGACCAACTGCAAGGACTGCGGGTTCCCCACTTGTATGGCGTTCGCCATGCAGCTGGCCTCCGGCAAGGCCGAGTTGTCGCAGTGTCCCCACGTGACCGCCGAAGCGGCGGCCGAGTTGGGCGAAGCTGCGGCACCTCCGGTGCGGAAGGTCACGATCGGTACCGGGGACCTTGCGGTTGTGTTGGGCGAGGAGACGGTTCTGTATCGGCACGAAAAGCGGTTCGAGCATCCTCCGGGCATCGCTATCCTGGTGGACGACTCCGTGGACGACGCCGAGTTCCAGAACCGACTCGATGTGTTCAAGGACCAGGTGTTCGAGCGCGTGGGGCAGCTGCTGAGGGCCAAGCTCTTCGCCATCGAGTCCTCCGACGCCGGCACCTTGGCGGCGCGGGTGAAGAAGGCGGCCGACGAGACCGGTGCCGGGATCATCATAATGAGTGACGACCCTGCCGCCCTGAAAGCGGCGGCGGAGCCGATCAAGGAACAAAAACCGCTGCTGTATGCGGCGACGGCCGCCACCTTCGACGCGGTCTCGGCCGCTGCGAAGGAACTGGGTGTGCCCTTTGCCATCAAAGCCGCCACTCTGGACGAGTTGAGCGAGCTCGGCGAGAAGTGCGTGGCCGGAGACTTCAAAGAGGTCGTTCTCGACCCTATGTCGGCGAATCTTCAGGACGCGCTGCGCGACCAGACATATATCCGCCGCGCCGCCATCAAGAAGAAGTTCCGGGCCTTGGGCTTCCCCACCATCGCTTTCCCGTGCCGCATGACCGACGAGCCGCTCCTCAAGACTGTCTACGCCGGTGTCTTCGTGGCCAAGTACGCGGGCATCATCGTGATGGACACCTTGGATCCGGCGCAGATCATGCCGCTGCTGATCCTCGCGCAGAACATCTACACCGACCCGCAGCGTCCGATGCAGATGGACCAGGGCATCTACCCGATCAACGATCCGGGGCCGGACAGCCCCCTTCTCATCACCACGAACTTCTCGCTCACCTACTTCACCCTCGCGGGCGAAGTGGAGGCGAGCAAGGTGCCGACATGGCTTCTGGTGATGGATACGGAAGGGCAGTCAGTGCTCACATCCTGGGCCGCCGGGAAGTTCGTGGCCGACGCGATCGCCATCTTCGTCAAGAAGAGCGGCATCGACGAGAAGATCAACCACAAGAAGATCGTCATCCCGGGGTACGTCGCTCAGATCAGCGGCGAGCTCGAAGAGGAACTCGGCGATTGGGAAGTCGTCGTAGGTGTCCGCGAGGCGGCCGACGTGCCGCGCTATCTGCGGGGGTTGAACTCGTAGGGAGCAGGCCGCAGAGCGGCCCTGCGGGCGTGATCGAGGAGAGGTGACGGCCGGCGCGGCTCGGGATGAGTCCGCCGGCCCCAGAACGGAGGTCAGCAGTTGATCATAAGCATGCAGAAGCCTATCGAGGAGATACTGCAGAGTCTCGAAGGCGAGGACACGGTCTACATCGTGGGGTGCGGCGAGTGCGCCACCATGACGCAGACCGGCGGTGAGCAAGAAGTAGCGGACATGAAGGCCCGCCTCGAGGAGGCCGGCAAGACGGTCGTCGCCACCGACGTGGCCCACTCCGCCTGTCACGAGCTCGACATGAAGCGCATCTTCCGGCAGAGCAAAGAAGCGGCCGCGTCGGCCGACGCGTTCCTCGTGTTGTCGTGCGGGGCGGGCGTCCAGTCGGTGCGCGAAGGCACCTCCAAGCACGTGATGCCGGGGGCCAACTCCCTGTTCGTGGGCAACGTCAAGCGCCAGATGGTCTTCGAAGAGAAGTGCTCGCTGTGCGGCGAGTGCGTCATCGACGAGTACGGCGCCATCTGCCCGGTGACGCGCTGCGCCAAAGGCATCTTGAACGGCCCCTGCGGCGGCACCAACAACGGCAAGTGCGAGGTAGACTCGGACAAGGACTGCGCCTGGGTGCTCATCTACAACCAGATGAAGTCCGAGGACAAGCTGGACAAGTTCATGACGATCCACGGCCCCAAACGGTGGAACGCGGTAGAGCGTCCCGGCCGGATCGACGGCCGTGCGGCCGACGCTGAGAAAGGGGCTTGAGCATGGGCACGTATCGCGAAGCCTGTGAGAGCGGCAAGTTCGTCGTTTCGGGCGAGATCGGCCCGCCAAAGGGCACGAGCGTGGACACCATGCTCCACCACATCGACCTACTGAAGGACATGGTGGACGGCCTGAACGTCACCGACAACCAGAGCGCGGTCATGCGTCTGGGGTCCATGGCGGTCTCTCACGAGGTCGTGTCCCGTGGCGGCGACGCCATCTATCAGATGACGTGTCGCGATCGAAATCGTCTTGCCCTGCAGAACGATCTGCTGTCCGCTCACTTCCTCGGCCTCCGTAACGTTCTCACGCTCACCGGCGACCATGTCAGCGTCGGCGACCACAAGGACGCCAAAGAGGTGTACGACTTCGAGTCCGTGCAGCTCATCCAGTGCATCAAGCGGATGAACGAGGGCTTCGACTGGGCCGGGAACGAACTCGAAGGCGGCACCGATTTCTACATCGGCGCGGTGGTCACCCCCGAGTCCGACCCCATCGCCCCTCAGAAGCTCAAGTTCGAGAAGAAGGTGGCGGCGGGAGCCCAGTTCTTCCAGACTCAAGCCGTGTACGACATGGACAATTTCCAGCGCTTCATGGAGTACGCCCGCGGGGTGACCGAAGGCACGGACGTGAAGATGATGGCCGGTCTGGTCGTGCTCACCAGTGTGGGGATGGCCAAGTATATGAACAAGTTCGTGCCCGGCGTGTTCGTGCCCGACGAACTCCTCGAAGAGATGGGTTCCGTTCCCAAAGAGGACGCCGTCAAGAAGGGCATGGAGATCTGCGCCCGGCACATCCGTTTCTGTATCGATAACAAGATATGTGACGGCGTGCACGTGATGGCCATCGGCAAGGAGGAGATCGTTCCCGAGATCCTCGAGTTGGCGGGTCTGATCTAGGAATACGAGACAGGAGGGGCGC